>SAMEA5043655__coassemble_34_pt1 | contig 35592 bp, 37 predicted proteins | sample SAMEA5043655__metabat2_low_PE_001 | metagenome-assembled genome bin SAMEA5043655 (sample SAMEA5043655) | Gadus morhua
CAAAGTTAGCCACCATTGTGAAGATAAGAATAGCCACAACACCGTAGAAAGTGTGGATAGGTGTATCAAGCCAAGGCATAAACGGTTTGATGTAGCCTAAACAAGAAACGGCAATAGCAACACAGCTAATAACTAAACACACGTAGTAAGTGTAAGAAGAGATAAAGAAAGATGATTTTCCGTGTGCTTCTTCTGCGTAAGCTGACATACCGCCAGAGCGTTTACAAAATGCACCACATTTAGCGAAAGTGTAAGCAATACACATTGCGCCTAGCGCAGTAACAACCCAAGACAACATTGAAATTGCACCAACTTGCGCCAAGCTTGCTGGTAACATAATAATACCGGAACCCATCATGTTAACTGCAACAAGTACAGTTAAGCCGACAAGACCCATTTTTTTAGTGCCAGTATCTGATGACATTATATTCACCTATGGTAAAAAGGGATATAAACGCTATATATATAGTTTATTTATCGTAATGAAAATAAAGTCATGCTGATTAAATAATATAAAGAACAACTAATCATTAAATTATTTTTTTAATTGTCTTACGTAACCAAAAAAATAGATTAAAGATATCTTTCCTTTGTTGTTATTACTTAATTACATCACCGTTTAGTTATTTGACGAGTGCTATGATGCTGCTATTTTGATAAAAAAAAAACCGTAAAAGCGCAAAGAAACGTTGCAGATTTAGAGAGTAAATAAAGAAAGAGTATCGTTATTCGATCGCTTAATTTCGTCAAAATGAACATTTGATGAATAAATAATAATAATGAAAAATTAAATTATTATTAATAACAGCAGCTTGGGATTGTCAGTTAATGATATTTATCATACAAATTAGGGTTGCTTAGCTATGAGCATAAAATAGTTATGCATTAATTGTGATGTTACATGTTTTGTATTTAATGAAGTTTTTTTTGAAAATAATAATAAATAATAACGGATGATGGTCGTTTAGAGTCAAATAACGCCTACCTAAGCCCATAAGTTATGTTTATAAAGGAGAGTAAGCCACTAAAAACGGGGTAGCAAGATGGATAAAGAGAAGGTGGATAGCAAAGCTATAATGCGGATAATAAAAAAGGAGCATCAGCTCCTTTTTTATAGAAAACAATGGGGTTACGCCGCGGGCGTTACGCGAGAAGTACCATCAGCACTTTCATTGACTTGTACACGCTCACCTGTACTGAACATCACTTGAGGATTCACTTGTTGCACGATAGACACCGTACGACCACTGTCCATCTTTATAGTTAAGTTAACCCCATTACGTTTAGTTGCCTGATTACCTGCGGCATTACCTAAATAACCACCGAGTAACGCACCGCCAATCGAGGCAATTTCAGAGCCTGTTCCGCCGCCAACACCAGAACCAAGAATACCACCAATCGCGCCGCCAGCTAAGGTGCCGATACCATTACCATTACCATTTAGAGTAACCGCTTGAGTACGAACAACTGTACCGTAGTAAACCTGTTGCATTTGACGGGCATCATTTACATTGTAGGCATTGCCATAAGGATTTGTAGCACAGCCGGCAAGCCCTAAGGTCGAGGCAATGATGACAACAGCAAGTAGTTTGGTTTTCATGGTATGTCTTCGCTAAAAATACAGTGTATAAAATGGTTGTTGCTAATTTGAGCCTTTTTATTTAGAAAATAAAGCAGTAAATCTGATATTACCAAAACAACTATTAGCACGATTTAAGCACTAGTGAGCTTATTTTGCATGACCACTTTTGTCGGCGTGATAAGTATGGATAAAATGCTCAAAATAGGTTTGTAATTGTTGTGCGGCTTGAGGCTCATGCGTTAGGTTTAATAACTCAATGCCAACTTCGCAAGTGCAAAGGTGTCCGGGTTGTTGATTGCGACGTAACGCATAGCTTGATGTGTGTTGTGGCGTGATGGCAATACGAGGGAGTTGGTTTAGCCATGGGCTTTTACGCACTATTTTGCGTGCTTCTTGCCATGTCGCATCGAGAATAATCAATAATATTTTGGTATCGGTTGCTGTCGGCAGCGTTAAAGGTAGTGCAGGGTGTTGTTCATCGCTCGGAAAAACTAACCACGCTTGATAGTGCGGGTTTTTTAATTGATCTAATAATGCTTGTGGCGGTTGTGTACGATGCCACATTTCGACCCGACAGCTGGGTAAAGTACGGGTCATCAATACTCCGGAGTTGGTGTCTTTATTACATTCACGAGGGTGGGTAAGGAGGACAAAATCGGCCACTGATTGTAATTGCGGTTCGACGGCACAAATACAATTAAATTGAAAACCGCAACGCTGACAAGCCATGTTTTTCTCGTGATCAATAATAAAGGTGGCAGTGTGGCATAACGCCACCTTTGAGTCACGATAGAGAATAATATTGGCGGTTATTGGCGTTGTAGAATTAACCCCTCAACCCCAAGTTCATATGTTTGACCATCAACGGTTTCTTGTTGGGTGCTTAATTGCTCGCTATGAGGATCATAACTATAAACACGTTCGCTATTTAATGGTCGCCCTTGATGGGTGGTCATGGTGACTTTAACACTGGTGGGATTAATGGCTTGCCAATGGCCGGTTTCTAACAAATCAGGATCGCCATTAGTGTAAGTGTAAGTCGTTGTTGCCGCATGATCATCAGCTAAATGAAGATGTGTGGTTAGCCCCATTTCGGTATCACTTTTATAATTCCCCACCCATTGTGACTCTGCGGGATCGCTTTTAAAAGCTGCAGGCATCCAGCTGGCACAGCCTGATAAGGTAGTTGCTGCTAACAGTAATGCAACTGATAAGCGTGGGTATGTCATTTTGTACTCTCTATGGTAGGCTCAATTTCAACATTGAAATTAGCGCAATTAGGGGAAATCAATGGCGTATTGGTTATTTAAAACCGAACCAGATACCTTTTCAATAGACACTTTAAAACAACAAAAAGTTTCACCATGGGAAGGCGTTCGTAATTATCAGGCACGAAATATGCTACGGGATGAAATTAAATGTGGTGATCAGGTGCTGATTTATCATTCTTCTTGTAAAGACATTGGTGTGGTTGGCATCGCGAAAGTCGTTAAAGAGGCTTACCCCGATCATTTTCAATTTGAACCAACAAGTGGCTATTTTGATCCTAAAGCAACCCTTGAAAATCCACCGTGGGTAATGGTTGATATTGAATATCAGCAGCATCTACGGTTAGTTAGTTTAGCACGAATGAAAAAAGTGGCTGAATTAGCGGAGATGCCATTAGTTAAACGGGGTAACCGACTGAGCGTGATGCCCGTAACATCCGCGCAGTGGCAGCATATTTTGGCGATGACAGGTCAATTTTGAACAGCAGCAGTGACACCATAGTACGCTATGAATATCACTGAGCTAGGTTGTTTTTATTGATTAAATAACCAATAAAATTAACGGGATAATAAGTATTTTTCTAAATAATGCGCCACTGCTTCATCAGCATTTGAGCCAATAACCTCATTATTAGGTAAGGCTAATTTGACCTTTTCATGGGAAGTGCTCATTACTAGCCCTTTACCTGCCATTGCCAACATTTCAGCATCATTCATGCCATCACCAAAGGCAATACAATCAGCCAATTTATAGCCTAGAGCTTCTGCAACCGCTTGGAGTGCATGGCCTTTTGATACGCCCGCAGCCATCACTTCAAGACACCATGGTGTAGAAAACGCAATGTTAGCTTTGTCACCAAAATGGGCATTAAAAGATTGTTCCCATTTTACGAGTGCTTCATGATCGCCGTCATCACGGGTAAAGAAAACTTTAGCAACGTCATCGACTGGTGGATTGTTCGCATCAAACAAGTGATAACTAAAACTGTCATGGAATTCTTTTAATTGTTCATTTTCGTGATTGAGTAACCATTGATCGCCACGGTACATATGTATATGTAAGGCTGGATCATCTTTGGCGAGTGCAATCACACCTCGAATAACCTCAGCACTGAGATTCTGTTGAAAGACCAGTTCGCCTTGACTGTTATGTACGCGAGCACCATTTGAGGTGATCATATAAGCAGGAATCGCTAATTTTTCACGTATCTCTGCAACATCAATATGGTGACGACCCGTTGCAAACACGAAGTTTATTTTTTGTTGGGCAAGGCGCTGTAATACATCACGCGTAAACGGGGCAATTTTATGTTCGGGATTTAGTAATGTGCCATCTAAATCTGAAGCAACAATTTGATACATGAAGGCTCTCAATAAATAGAAATGTAGCGAAAAGAAAGATAACGAGATCTAATGTGAGTCGCTAATCTTAAACCACTATGAGAGATAAAAAGGGGTTAATGTTAGTAATAAATATTTCCGTTTTTATTTTTGTGATGGCGTAGTCTTTTTGGGGCAAATTACAGTTATGGTGAGGCAAAGTGGTTGCAAATTTCCGTTAACGCAATATTTCGATATTGATCGCTTTCAAATAATAATTCGTGACGGGCGTCAGTAATCGTGATTAATCGACTATATTGCGGTATCTGTTGGCAAAAATGGCGATGGGCTTGATTATCAACAATATGATCAGCGCTGCCTTGTAACACTAAGGTTGGAGTGGTGATATTTTTCGCCTCAATAATACTCGCCCGCGCAGCAGCAATACTTTGCCATACCCAGCGATTACTGGCTCCACCTAAGCGCAATTGAGGCTGCTGTTGATAGAGCATTTTAGTCCATTGAAAGCGTATTTTACTGTGCGTCAGTGGATTATTAGCAAATGGTTTAGGGTAATAACATCCTTGCCCAGGCGCATACGTTGGCTGACGATGAATATAGTCATTAAAGCGCGCCAAGGGCTCGGCCAAAAAGCGTAAGATGGGTTTGAAATGAATACCATGCATTGGCGCACTTAATACCGCACGATCAAATAGGGTTGGATGACGTGCAAGCAATAAACTACTGATCGTCCCGCCCATAGAGTGACCTAATAGGAACTGTTGTTGGTAGCCTTGCGGTTTCACTATTTCAGTAATAAAGCGGTGGAGGTCAGTAACGTAGTTATTAAAGTGATCGACATAACCCATTTCTAAATCGGTATTTAATCGTTGTGACAAGCCTTGACCACGGTGATCAAGCGCATAGATATGATAGCCTTGATTGATTAAATCAAAAAATAGCTCTTGGTATTTGCAGTAACTTTCAATACGACCATTAGCAATCACAATGACTTTATTACTTTGGCCGGGCGTTAAACTGACCCAGCTCAATTGGCACTGATTGACACCTTCAAGCGTGCCTTGGTGGCGTTGTTGCCACAGTGCGGTGATTGGACCTGCCATTATATTGTTGAAGCTAGCTTCTTGTGAAAAAGGCAAGGTAGAAATGGTCATAACGTTTCCGAAAGTTGTGAACTACGAGGCAAACTATTGAATGATAGTGGCACCGATAACCTATCCCGTTGCTTATTATCATCTTTACCAGTATACCTTATTTATTGCTAGCAACGTAATTAAGCAAGAGGTTGATTGTTGATCCAGCTTCAAGGTATAAAGCGTTTTTTTACTGCTTAATATAATCAAAAAGGAATACTAATGACTGTTGAGATCTGGCTTGCCTACGTTGTTGCTGCCATCGTATTTAGCTTTGCACCTGGGTCTGGTACCGTGAATTCAATCAGTAATGGCATGGTATATGGTTGGCGTAAGTCGCTTGCATCGATCATTGGTTTACAATTAGGGATGATGGTTCATATTGTATTGGTTGGGGTTGGATTAGGCGCATTAGTAGCGCAATCAGCTGTGGCTTTTACGCTGATAAAATGGACTGGTGCGGCATATCTGGTGTGGTTGGGGATTCAAAAATGGCGCGAACATAGCGCATTAGCGATTGAGAATATTGATGAGTCTGTCACTGCGGGCTGTTTATTTCGACGGGCAATACTGGTTAATTTAACTAATCCTAAAACGATTGTTTTTTTAGTGGCGTTATTTCCCCAATTTATTAATGCTACTCAACCGCAATTGCCACAATTATTTATTTTAGGGGTAACGACATTGGTCATTGATGCCAGTGTGATGTTGTTTTATGTCTGCTTAGCGTCGCGATTTACTGGCTATATTCGCTCTGCAACCGTAATGACAAGACTTAATCGAATATTTGGCTCGATGTTTATTGGTTGTGGTGCATTACTTGCTTTGGCGCGTGCATAAACTGAGATAATAGGCGTAAACGAATACTCTTATATGGTTTATTTTAACTGACTGATGTCGTTCATTACTGTACTAGAAAGGTATTATTACAATGTTTGCTTATGTTGCTCGCCAGCCTATTTTTAATCGTCGTCAGCAAACGATAGGTCATGAATTGTTATTTCGTGACGGTGAGTGTAATGCCTTTCCTGCTATTGATGCGAATGAAGCAACCTGTCGGTTAGTGCTTGAAAACTACATGGCGATTGGTGATGATTTGGCTTATAAAGGTCAGCGAAATTTCATTAATTTCCCGCACAGTTGTTTGGTTAATTTAATCCCACTGCTGTTGCCAAAAAATAAGGTTGTGATTGAAATTTTAGAGACCTGCACTCCAGATGATGAGCTTTTTTTAGCGATTAAGCATTTGCATCACAAGGGTTATATCATTGCGCTTGATGATTTTGAATATGATGTCCGGTGGCACCGTTTTTTTCGTTTTGTGCATATTATTAAACTTGATTTACTGATGCTTGGTTTGAACAATGCGTGTGATTTTGTGCGTAATAACCGCCATATGAAAGTAAAGTTTTTAGCTGAAAAGGTCGAAACCTATGATGATTTTCAGGTTTCACTTGCGGCTGGGTTTGATCTTTTTCAAGGCTACTATTTTAGTCGACCTGAATTGCTTAAACGCCGAAAAGTTGCCCCTTCTGAGTTAACGACGATTCAATTATTACAAGCTGTTAGTGCTGAGCCGGTTAATTTTACTGATATTGAAACGATTATTAGCAGTGATGTTTCGCTGTCTTATTTATTGCTGCGTTATGTGAACCAGACCAATCAAAGATTGGTTGAGCCGATCAGTTCTTTTCATCAGGCGTTAGTGTATTTAGGCGAAGAAAAATTACGGATGTTTGTTGGCGTTGTAGCTACCGCTCATGCCGCATTGGATAAACCTAAAGCGCTGTATGCGCTGTCATTACAACGTGCAAAAATGTGTGAAATATTAGTTGATTACAGTCCGTTAGAGATACTGTCCCAGCAGGCTTTTTTGGCGGGTATGTTTTCATTATTGGATGCGCTATTAGACAGTTCGTTAGCTGAATTATTGGGGTTATTAAAGTTACAACCTAATATTCAAGCGGCGTTATTACACCGACAAGGAGAACTTGGACAAGTATTAAATTTAGTTGATGCCTTTGATAAAGCAGATTGGCGACAAGTTGCGAGAGAGTGTTGTCGATTAGGGTTATCAGAACAGCAGGTGCAAGATAGCTACTTACGAGCAGTGACATGGGCTGATAAATGTGCCCAAATTGATAATCTATCGTAAAAAAAACGGGGCCATAAAGACCCCAAAAGAACCATATAATGTATTGCTGTAGTCAGGCGGGTCGCCTTGAGTATTAATATACTTATTTTACATAAGTACATTTTAAAATGTTAATGAGCGACTAATTCACTAACATTGTGTCGTTATTATTATTGTAAATAAGCGTTAAGCATCCACAATAACTTTTCTTGTTCGCGAATATAATCGCCCATTAATGCAGCAGTACCTTCGTCATTCGCATCACCTGCAGTAAGAAGAATACGACGCTGTTGGCCGAGTAAAATACTAAAGCCATCCACTAAGCCTTGCACCCCTTGCAGACCATCACTGACATTTTGTTGTTCTTTGATGTCACTCGCTGCTAAATAACGGCTGAAGCTGTGATCTGGGGTATAGCCTAAGGTAAGAATACGTTCAGCTAACTCGTCTACTTTGATTTGAAGATCGGTATAAATTTCTTCAAATTTCAAATGTAATTCGAAAAATTGGTGACCTTTGATATTCCAATGGTAACCACGGGTATTCATATAAAAGACTTGGTAGTTAGCTAAAAGTTGGTTGAGGTCAGTGGCCAGCGCTTGGGCTTTATCACTGTCAAGACCGATTAAATTGGTTTGGTGAGCCATGGTATATTCCTCATAAAATGGTTAAAAACAAAAGTAGATTTCGTTTTGATGAAGCCAGTATAGATAAATGCTATTAATAGGTATAACGGTTGTTATCTATTATAACGATAGCTTTAATCTATGATGGCTAAGCAATCAATGACTAAGCGACTAATGACGTTGAACCACAATGCTCGCCTTCACAAGGAATAATACCGCAGACACGATGACCCGCTTGTTTACCTTGCAAATAACCTTGTTCTAATTTGTTAAGGTTACGCGTTAAACGACCAACCTGAAATTGCTCATTGGGGGCAATAACGGTAATAGTACAATCAGAAGGTGGATTGTTAATGAAATCAAGTGCATCGTTATAACGATTAGCGCGGGTCATTACTGCATCGGCAAATGCAGGATGATCGTGAAACATCGACTTAATGAGCCATGGTAATTTAGTGTCAGATTTATGAAAGCCAAGTGGTTTGGATAAAATAACCGTAATATTACGCGCTCCGCGACGATAAGCTTCAAGCACTGGAATTGAATCAGCAATACCACCGTCACTCATTGCGACGCCTTGAATGGTCGGGTTATGGCGATAGGCAATCGGGAGGGCGCAGGTCGCTTCCATCAATGGCATAATATTATTGCGGGTGACCTTGATATATTCAGCTTTACCGGTTTCTAAATTAGTCGTAGTGGCATAAAGCGGGATCTGGCGTTGTTCGTACTTTAATAGGTTCAGCGGTAAATAACGTGCGGTTGTACGCCATAACCAATCAATATCGGTTAAGTGACCACCGTGGGTAAAACGCGAGAAATTGATGAAGTGTGGATCGCGAGAGTATTGGGTAATAATTTTATGACTACGGCCATAATTACCGCTTAAATAACCAATGAGATTGGTTGCCCCAGCTGAGACGCCAATCGCAAAATCAAACGGAAGGTAGCTATTTTCAAGGAATGCATCCAGTACACCACTGGCAAAAATACCGCGCATTGCACCGCCTTCGACAACCAGTGCATGGGGAGTGGCTTGAATTGTATTCATTGTGCAACCTATCTTTTAACGATCCTTAACTGAAGGCGCAGCATAAACAGATTGGCAGCAATAAAAAATTCGATTTTTCTTATTGCTGTAATAGGTAAAACTTAACCGTTTATTACTGGGCAACGATCGCGGGTTGACTTAACACTTTAATACAAGCAGCTAAGGCTGGATTAAGGGTTTTAGTGGCGGGGTAGCATAATCCTAAGCGACGGAACATCCGTGGTCCTTCAAGCGGAACCGTGACTAATTGGGTGGCACTTTCTAATACCCCCGTTGGCAGAAAAGAGATCCCTAATCCCGCTTGAACTAAATGCATCACTTGGGTTTTATGCTCAGCTTTGGCAACTAAATTAACCGATAAACCATCACAGGCTAATAAACCAATCGTTTGTTGATGAGCTTCACACGGTGGACATTCAATAAAATCGTGCTGGTGTAATTGTTGTGGTGACACGCTGGTTAACTTGGCTAAAGGGTGATTAGGTAACATACACAGTACATAATCTTCTTCCCATAATGGCAAAAATATCTCATCTTCAGCTTTAAACATATCAAGTGTAATACGCGCATCAGCAGGGCGATCGTGATCAACTAATTCTAATAAAACCGTTGGGATCTGCTGTTGCAGTTGGCTAAATATTGCGGCTAATTGGGTTTGGCTAAGATCGGCAAAGTTAGCCAAAGTCAGTGGTAATCTTTCTGTTCGCTGCTGAAATAGCTGTGGTAGCGTATTAACGTCATTTAATAACCGAATCGCTAATGGGTAGAGGTAGTGTGCTTCATCGGTGAGGTTGACCCCTTTTTTGTGGCGAATAAACAGCTGAGTGGCGAGCTCTTGTTCTAATTGTTTGATACCACTTGATATTGACGGTTGAGAGACACAGCATCTCAGGGCGGCTAAAGTGATATTTTTTTCTTCATAAACCGCAATAAAAAACCGTAATAAGCGTAAATCCATCAACTGATACTCACTTAAAAAAAGACCCTATTAGCCTACCACATTGTTGAAACTTATGACGACAGTGAGTTATCCATAGTTTTTTTTGATGATAAACCAAGGAAATAGATATTTTTCAGTGTCGCATATTCGTTCTATAGTTATTGCCATCAACAGCATCTTAGCTGGCTGCATCGAGTGTGCGGTTTATTCTAGAGGAACAAAAATATGTCGAAATCTTTAGTTGTGATCACGGGTGCAAGTTCAGGTATTGGTGAAGCTACGGCACGTAAATTATCAGCAGAAGGCTATCCATTATTATTATTGGCGCGTCGTGTTGAGGCGATGGAAGCACTTAATCTACCCAACACATTATGCCGTCAAGTGGATGTGACCGATGTAAAAGCGATTGCTGCTGCAGTCGCTGAAGCTGAGCAACAATTTGGCCCAGTCGATTGTTTGATCAATAACGCCGGTATGATGTTACTAGGGCTTGCCGATGAGCAAGATCCTGTTGAATGGCAAACTATGTTCAATGTCAATGTGATGGGGATGCTGAACGGTATTCATGTGGTGCTTGCGGGCATGAAAGCACGTAAAACCGGGACTGTTATTAATATCAGTTCAATAGCTGGTCGTAAAACTTTCCCTAACCATGCTGCTTATTGTGGTACTAAGTTTGCTGTTCATGCGATCACTGAAAATATTCGTGAAGAAGTGGCTGATGATAATGTGCGCTTTATTACTATTGCTCCTGGTGCGGTAGAAACTGAATTATTGACTCACACCAGCAGTGATGCAATTAAAGCGGGTTATGAAGAGTGGAAGCAAGGTATGGGGGGCGTGATTGCACCACAAGATATTGCCAATGCGATCAGTTATGCTTACAACCAACCACAAAACCTTTGTGTGCGTGAAATTGTACTTGCAGCAACGCGCCAGCAACCATAATTAGATAAATAAATCTGTTACTGTCATGCGGGGGTTAATTAATCTCTAATTGATTGAAGTATTAGATACTTGCCACTCAACGACTGCTATATTCAAAGCAGAGCCCTAAATTATTATGGCTCTGCTTTTGCTTATATAAGGAGCCGTTGGTGAGAGAAAAAATAGGTTTTTTTGATTTACTGCGGGTGAGTGCTGCCATCGCGGTCGTGGTGATCCATGTTCTAGGGCCTTATCGTGACCAAATTGGTCAATTACCTGATTGGCAGTGGATCAGCGCCATTACGATCAATAGCTTAAGTCGGTGGGCTGTCCCTGTCTTTATTATGATCACTGGTGCCTTAATGCTCAGTGATCAGCGTCCTTTTGAGCCCGTCTATTATATTAAGCGTCGTTTAGGCAAAGTCTTGGTCCCCTTTTTAGTGTGGTCAGTGTTTTATGCATTTTTCTCTGGCTTAACGGTTAGCGGTTTTGATAGCGCTGTTAGTTGGTCAGTATTGAAAAAACTGCCGATGCACGAAACCTATTACCATCTCGGTTTTTTTTATTACTTTATTCCTCTTTATTTGGTTGTTCCGATTATTCAGTGGTGGGTTCAAAAAGCAGAGCCTGGGCAAGTGAAAGGTGTCCTGATGGTGTGGCTGCTGATCACGGGCTTATATCTGTTTTATATTGATGGTTTGTGGAGCGAAACTTATTTACTTTATAGCGGCTATTTATTGTTAGGGTATTGCTTGTATCAATATCGCTGGCCAAGTTTGATGGTGTTGTTACCGCTGGCGGTGATTGCCATTGTGGCGACGGACTATAGCGTGATCAGTCATAGTTTTGCATCCGATGAATATAAAGTCGGCCGTTGGATGTCGTATAAAACCTTGAATACGGTGTTGGTGGCTGCCGCTATTTTTGTTGGATGTCGAATGATTAGCGATAAGCTAAGTTTGGCAACCCAAAATAAATTAGCCTGGTTGAGCAAATATAGCCTTGGAGTGTATTTGATTCATCCGATCTTTTTATGGCCGCTACGGGAATATGATCTCTATTTCGCCAATCCGTTAATTGCGATTCCTGTCTGGACCGCGATTGCTGCTAGTTTAGCATTAGCAACTAGCTGGCTATTAGGGCGTAGTCGTTATACGGCTTGGTTAGTGCCATAACCGAGTGGCTGTCTGTTTGCTCACAAAGGTGTGAGCAAACAGCGTTGTGGCTTATTGACGTTTTAGTGCAAAATGAACAAATTGCTGACCGCGGTAGGTCATGGTGCCAATATCACCTGGATGTAAAGCATGGTAATAATGAATACCAATCATGAATTCACGTTTAGGGCCACCCGTTAGTGGTTGAACATAAAACCAATACTCTTCATCTTCCTCTCCAGGCTGCGCACCAATAATACGGTTACTTTGTTTATCAAGTATTTGTACTTCAATTTTTTTCTCTGGTGCATCTATACCTAAGGTATGGCGGCGATAGTTATAGATAAAATAAGATAATGCCAATAGTAATAGCAGGCACAGTACGACAATAATCCATATTGGCATTCCCAAACTCCTTGGTGGTTAATAAGCTATATTAGATAAATACCGCGCTATTATTCACAGCAAATTTCTACATCCCTAGCTATGGATAATAAAATCGTGATCTAAATACAATTATTTTACTAAAACACTATATTGGATTGATAGCTTAGGTAAGGTAATCATAATTGAAAATTTAGGGAGGTGACGATGGACATTGATCAAGTTATTGATAAATCTCGTCGACTAGAAGATTTACTGCGCCAACATTATCATGCTAAAGGCACTGATTTTACGCAATTAGTTCACAGTTGTGATAATCGCTTTCCTGATGATATTGTTAATAAATTAAATAAAATTGCTACTATACGTCAGCAAATAATGATGACAGATACGTCGATGTCAGCATCGAATGACTATCAGCATTTTATCGATTTATGTGCAGAGTGTGAGCAGGAATTAATGCCGCGTAGTAGTCGCTTAGTATGGGGGGTGGCGGTGGTACTTCTTGGTGGTATTACCTTGGCAGCATTAGGATTCTATCTTTATCATTGGCAACACATCACATTATGACAATCAAGTATATTAATAACCCAGATAAAAAAATGGCGCCATTAGGCGCTATTTTTTTGTTTCTTGAATTGATCTTAGTAAATAATAGGTAGTGTCATTAGACCAACAACAACAGCAATCATTACAAGACCTTGTTTTTGTGAGTGTGTAAGCATATTTTTTAATCCTTTATGGTGAGTATCTTTTTCTCTTGACAATAAGGATAACACGTTTTTACCAATACTGGCAATGAAGTCATGGTGTATCTTTCATAAAAACATTTTTCATTATCAATAAAAGCTAATAATCACTATTAAAACAATGTTTTTCTTAATGTAAATTTAATGTTTGTTTTATGATTTTTGCTTTTTTTGATTTTAAGTCAATGTTTTTATTATTTTATTTTTTAAATGTCTAGCTTGTTGATGGTAGCGGTGATGTTTTTTGTTAAAAATGACATAAAAGAAGCAATATTTAGCAGTAACCCTATTTAGTTGTTATATTTTAATGGTTGTATTTATGTGGCCAATGGTCGGTGTACATAAAATAGCTAAAGTGTTGGTTTTTCATTACATTAACGTGGTTTGATTGCGGTTCATTGTTGTTAAATGTGTTGTTGGTGATAATTATGGTTCTTAGTTGTGTTTTTTTGGTTTTATTTTAACTAATTCATTGTTTTTATGCTTTTTTTTATGTTGTTATGTCTATTTTTTATTGTTATTAGTGGTTGTTTTTCTATGCGAGTTGTTATTGTTAGCACTCTTTCTCATGCTGTGAGACTCAACCTCATACAATATGCGTTTAATATTAAAGACATTCGTTTGAGCCACTGTTGCTATCTTTAATTAATGATAATTTACATGATGGGAAGCGGGATGGTGGATCAACAATGGCAGTGTTTGTATCGTGCTGGTAATAGTTTAGAAGCCCATAGTATTAAAGGCTTACTAGAAAGTATGGGAGTAGATGTACGTTTAACGGGAGAAGCATTAGCAGCAGCGGCCGGTGAATTACCCATGAGCGTGGTAGAAGTGCAGTTATGGGTAACGGATAATCAACGCCAACAAGCGTTGACCGTCATTGATGGTTATTTACGTACTGATTATCGTGATTGGTATTGCGACCATTGTGGTGAAGTTAATCAGGGGCAATTTGAATTGTGTTGGCAGTGTCAGCAGGATAGAGATGAGTAGGGTATTAAACACAAGATAACAAAGCGAGCATCAATGATGTTGCCCGCTCTATTGGTGTTACATCATGTGTTTGCGACGAATATCAAGCAGCGCGAAGATACCAAAAATTAAAATTGACCAATGCTCCCAACGCGACATATTGATTTTATCACCAAACGCGCCAACGAAAATCAGCATTTGTAAGCCGTGCATCATGAACAAAAACGCGGTCATGATATACAGCGCTATCGCCGACACTCCCGGAAAAGGGTGAACGATATTAATGAACAATATTAGCCAGACTAAGGCTATCGCTATTTTGGCAGTAATGATCAGTGCTTTCATGGTTCCTCTCTGGAAAATAAGCGGTAGCAGACTTGGCCAGCACTTTTTTCGCGATGTAAGTGCCAGTGGCTAGGGATTGCCAACTGACCTAATTCCTTTTCTGCTTCAATATAAATCATTGCATGTGGTGTTAACCAGCCATTATTTTCTAACGCTGTGATAACATCTTGAATAAGATCTTTGCGAAACGGAGGATCGATAAAAACAATATCGTGCGGCGTACCTGTTTGTGACAAAAAGCGTAAACTATCGCTATTGATCACAGTGGCATTGGTCGCTTTTACTGTGTTGAGGTTTATTTCGAGTTGTGCGGCTGCTTTTTTATCAAGTTCAAGCATAGTGACACTTTCAGCACCGCGTGAAAGTGCTTCAAAACTTAAGCCACCGCTACCAGTAAAAAGGTCAAGGCATTTAGATTGATAAATGTCTTGCGCTAACCAGTTGAAAAGTGTTTCTTTGACACGGTCAGTGGTTGGACGGAGTCCTTCGACATCATGAACGGGTAATTTGCGTCCACGCCATTGTCCGCTGATGATTCTAACGAACCCACCAGGACGATTATTTTGTGTTTTGCGAGTTGTTTGCTGTCTTCGCTGCGTCATAGATTTTTTTGACCGTTAAGAAAATGATAGTATACACCTGTTTTTAGGCCGTAAATTGTACCAATCAAGCGCTAGGATTTGCCAATGGCAGAAAAAAAGAAACGCGGATTATTTTCATGGCTAGGATTTAGCTCTGAAGATAACGACGCATCAAAGGAACAAGCTACTGATCAATCAGTAGTTGATGGCTCGGTTGATAGCCAAAAATCAACACATTCCTCTGACGATGAGGGGCAAAAAGCCAGTCATAATCATGACCTTGAGCTAGAAACACCCATTGAACCAGAATTAATTGCTAAAACAAATGATCGCCAATTGGCTGCAACGTTGCAAGAAAATGATCATCAAAAAGACACGATAGTTACTGATAGTGTCGTTGATGATGAAAATGTAGCCGAAGATAATAGTCAACAACCTTTAGTTGATAAGCATAATGATGAAAGTGAGTTATCACTAACATCGATTGCAGAGATTGTTGATGAGGTGAGCGTTAGTGATACAAATGCTGCTGATGGTGATGTAAATTCCCCGCAGGTAATGGCAGTTGTTGAACAAGAAAAACCAAAATTAGAAGGCTTCTTTAGCCGTTTAATGCGCGGTTTAAAACGTACTAAAACCAACTTTGGTGCTGGTTTCTTTGGTTTGTTCCGTGGCAAGCAAATTGATGATGATTTATTTGAAGAGCTAGAAGAGCAACTGTTGATTGCTGATGTGGGGATGGATACCACATTAAAAATCATTAAGAACCTTACCGACAAAGCATCACGCAGTGATTTACATGACGGTGAAGCACTCTATGGTTTATTAAAAGATGAACTGGGTGGAATGTTGGCTAAAGTTGAACAACCGTTAGTGGTTGATATGACTAAAAAGCCGTATGTTATTTTAATGGTTGGCGTGAATGGTGTGGGTAAAACCACCACTATTGGTAAATTAGCCAAACAATTCCAAGCAGAAGGTAAATCGGTAATGTTAGCGGCGGGTGATACTTTCCGTGCTGCAGCTGTTGAGCAATTACAAGTTTGGGGTGAGCGTAATAATGTCCCTGTGATCGCTCAGCATACAGGTGCCGATAGTGCATCGGTGATTTTCGATGCGATTGAATCTGCCAAAGCGAAAAATGTTGATGTTGTTATTGCTGATACCGCAGGGCGTTTGCAAAACAAAGGTCACTTGATGGAAGAGTTGCGTAAGATTGTGCGAGTGATGCAGAAAGTCGATATTGAAGCACCGCATGAAATTATGTTAACACTAGATGCAGGTACGGGCCAAAATGCCATTAGTCAGGCAAAGCTATTTAGTGAAGTGGCACCCGTATCAGGGATTACCATTACCAAATTAGATGGTACCGCTAAAGGTGGGGTTATTTTTGCCATTGCGGATCAATTCAATATTCCAATTCGTTATATTGGTATTGGCGAAGGCATTGATGATTTACGACCGTTTGCGGCCGATGAGTTTATAGAAGCATTATTTAGCAACGAGGAATAATAAAAGTGATTCGATTTCAGCAGGTAAGTAAGGCTTATCGTGGTGGTAGGCAAGCCCTACAAAAAGTAGATTTTCACCTAAAACCAGCAGATATGGCTTTTTTAACGGGTCACTCTGGGGCCGGTAAAAGTACTCTGCTGAAATTAATTTGCGCCCTTGAACGTCCAAGTGACGGCAAGATTTGGTTCAATGGTCACGATATTACTCGATTACCTAATAAGCAAATTCCATTTTTGCGCCGTAATATTGGTATTATTTTTCAAGATCATAAGCTGTTAATGGATCGCAGTGTTTTCGATAATATTGCATTGCCATTACGGGTTGAGCAAATGACGGAACATGATATCAAACGTCGAGTGAGCGCAGCATTGGATAAAGTCGGATTATTGGATAAGGCAAAATGTTTGCCTATCCAATTATCTGGCGGCGAACAACAACGCGTAGGCATTGCCCGCGCGATTGTTAATAAGCCAATGGTGCTGTTGGCTGATGAGCCAACCGGTAACCTTGATGCTGAATTATCACAACAAGTATTACGCTTATTTGAAGAGTTTAACCGAGTTGGTGTTGCAGTATTAATGGCAACTCATGATACGTCATTGCTGGCCAGTCGTGATTATCGTCGTTTAGATCTACATAAAGGTAATTTAAGGGAGCTGGCACATGGCGCGTAAATCGATTGGTTTTTTTGCAATTCATCGCCAACAAGCACGTTCTGCATTAAAAGACATGTTTCGCCATCCATTGGGTAATTTTTTAACCCTAGCAGTATTGGCCGTCGCATTAACTTTGCCATGTACATTTTATTTAATGGCCAAAAATATTACTGCAGTGGCTGATGCATGGCAAAACCCAAGCCAAATCACCTTGTATTTAAAACATGATGTCAGCAATGATGATGGTCAGGCATTAGCAGATAAACTTAAAAATTGGTCACAAGTTAATAGTGTTAAATATATTACTGCGACGCAAGGTTTAGAGCAGTTACGTCAAAATGGTGGCTTTGAGAAAGCACTGAGTTTGTTTGATGAACAAAATAACCCGTTACCTGCAGTGGTGATTGTTGAACCGAGTAGTGATTGGCAAACGACAGCTAAAGCCAATGAGTTGGCTCAAAAATTGGGTCAACAAGACCAAGTTGCTGAAGTACGCTTAGACAGTGATTGGCTACAACGTTTAGCCGCTATTCAGCAATTAGCGATAGCATTGGCGTTATTAATGTCAGGCTTAATGTTGTTTGCGGTGTTCTTAATTGTCGGTAACACCTTACGTTTACAGGTGTTAAGCCATAAAGATGAAATCCAAGTGATGAAAATGGTGGGGGCGACCAATAGCTATATTCTTCGACCTTATCTTTATGTCGGGGTTTGGTATGGCTTGATTGCTGCGCTTATTGCATGGGGGTTAACTCAAGGTGTCACGCTATTACTAGGTGATGCGGTCGCAAAACTGTCAGACTTGTACGGTAGCCATTTTAGAATGCTAGGTTTAAGTTGGGATGAAAGTCTGATCATGATAATGATCGCGACATTCCTTGGCTTGATGGCGGCTCGTCTTGCTGCAGGACGCCATTTGCGTGAAATTAACCCAGTATAATCGTGATTGTTAATAGTTTTGAAACAACACGATAAGAAAAAGTGATGCTTATAATCATATATATTTGCGCTTCGACTTGCATTTGAACTATGTTTACAGGCATCATAGTCGGTTCACACAACGATAGCATATGCTTAATAACCGTTGTGATCGCACAAAAATTACACGAGGTTTTCGAATGTCAAATGAGATGTCGAAATTAGTTCTAGTTTCGGCGGATAGTCTTGAAAGTTATATTCAGACTGTAAACCGTTATCCAATGCTAACGCCTGAGCGTGAGAAAGAACTTGCTGAAGCGCTGCACTATGAGGGTGACATTAATGCTGCTAAAGCGTTAGTGATGTCTCATTTACGGTTTGTAGTGCACATTGCTCGTGGTTACTCTGGCTATGGTTTACCGATTGCTGATTTAATTCAAGAAGGCAATATCGGCTTGATGAAGGCGGTTAAGCGCTTTAATCCTGAAGTTGGTGTGCGATTAGTGTCTTTTGCCGTCCATTGGATCAAAGCTGAGATCCATGAATATGTATTACGCAATTGGCGAATAGTGAAAGTGGCAACCACCAAAGCCCAACGGAAATTATTTTTTAATTTACGTAAATCAAAGAAGCGCCTAGGTTGGTTTAATAATGATGAAGTGAACATGGTCGCTCAACAGTTAGGGGTTGAACCTGCTGAAGTACGCGAGATGGAATCACGTTTAGCGGCTCAAGATCCCACATTTGAAATGCAAAATGATGATGATGAACGTGATTCAACACCGATGGCCCCCGCTTATTTCCTTGAAGATAAAGGCTCTGATGTTGCCTTGAGTTATGAAGAAAGTAATTGGGAAAGTCATGCTAATAATCGCTTATCACAAGCATTAGCCAGTCTTGATGAGCGCAGTCAGCATATTGTTCGTTCACGGTGGTTAGATGATCAGAAATCCACCTTGCAAGATTTAGCCGATAATTATGGTGTCTCAGCTGAACGTATTCGTCAGTTAGAAAAAAATGCCATGAAGAAGCTGAAAGATGCGGTGGGTGATTTTTATTGATTCATCAGTTGCCATGAAAGATCTAAAAACCGACCTCAGTGTCGGTTTTTTTATAGCTATTGATCGCCTTAATCCGCAGTGAGTAACTGCCATTATCTGTTAATAACTTATCTCGCTGATTTTATGTGTGATAAGTCACATTTGTGAATAGTTGTGTGTATGCTTCGGTAACTTATCCACAGCTTATAGTAGGATCTGATCTACATGTAGTGGATCTTTTTATTAGCAACCACATTATCAACGCAATCCACAGGCTTTTCCACAACTGGTTAATTTATGTTCGCTATGGAAGTGTTATCAACGATAACCCCTTGCGGCTATTGAAGAGTTGCGTTTGCGAATGGTCATTATATTGTGGATAAAGCCTTATTTTTTGGTGGGAGATAGCCGCGTTAAGCTGAGGTACAATGATCTGTAATGCATTGTTTGGGTCGAGTCAGTGTCAAGATCATTAATGATGATCTTATACAGTGATTGATCGTGACGGTTACTAACGTCATAACCTTGTGTCCCAGTTTTTATCGGTATAAATAAGAAGGAAAAATTATGGAACAGTTTCAACACCTATCAGTACTTGATGCCCAGCAGTTACTACAACAACCGAATACCGTTTTAGTTGATATTCGGGATCTTCAATCTTATCGTCTTGCTCATGCCCCAGCAGCATTTCATTTAACTAATGACACCATGGTGACATTGATGGATGAAGTTGATTTTGAACAGCCCGTATTAGTGATGTGTTATCACGGTGTCAGTAGCCAAGGTGCGGCTCAATATTTGGCTAATCAAGGTTATGAGCAAGTGTATAGTATTGATGGTGGCTTTGAAGCTTGGCGTCGTGAAGCATTACCAATGGTACAAGCTTAGTTAAGTTTGTCCTTGATAACATGACTAACAAGAGGGCGTGTTACTTACTTTGAATGTAGCCACCTTTGATCTTTAGTACTGATAATCTCCTATCCATTAGAGTGATAACTATGCATCGCTTAGCTGAATTTTATAACCCTCGTCATGCGCAAGCATTTATTGATTATATGGCTTCACGGGGTATTGAACTGACTTTAGCACCAGAGCCCGAGGGTAAATTTGCGCTATGGCTGCAAGATAGCCAACACCTGATTGAAGCCGAAGCTGAATTGAATGCGTTTATTGCAAATCCTAATAATAGCAAATACCAAGAAGCATCATGGCAAGTGGCGGAGAGTCGTACTGCAAAATTTGATTACTCCAGCCCCAGTTTAGTCTCGTTAGTAAAAGCTCAAGCGGGCCCGTTTACACTGGTGGTGATGGTGGCATCGCTGGTAATTTATGGGTTGTGGTTGTTAGGATTTGAATCACTCCTGTTTGATTGGTTCCATTTTCCGTTTATGAATGGTGATCAATGGCAGTTATGGCGTTATTTCAGTCATGCATTACTTCATTTTTCAGCACTGCATGTGATTTTTAACTGCTTGTGGTGGTGGCTATTAGGCGGCCAGATTGAACGTCATAGTGGCTCCGCTAAATTAGTACAATTATTCCTTATTTCATCGCTAATCTCAGGCTTTGGTCAATTCTGGCTTGATGGCCCTAATTTTGGTGGTTTATCTGGCGTGGTTTATGCGTTACTAGGGTATATCTGGTGGATGGGATGGCTAGCTCCCCAGCGTGGTTTAGTGATTGCCCGTTCTTATGTGGTGTTTATGTTGGTGTGGTTGATCATTGGTTTTGCTGAACCTGCGGGTATTGCAATTGCTAATATGGCGCACTTAATGGGGTTATTAACCGGTTGTGCGATTGCGTTAATTGACGCCAAGTTAATTAAACCTAAAGCTTAGTTTCCTGCCTTTACATCCTCTAAATCCTCTACTACCCGTAATGATGTTTAGCTTGACGGCATCATTACGGTCGTGAATGCACTATTGATATTAACTAAAGCTGTTGATTAGTTGATAGTGAGTCCAATGTTGATATAAATCCTGCCTATTTTCATATCTATTCATATTTATCTGTCTGACTTTGACTGTTTTCACATTTTTAATTACTCATTCGAGCAATAATCTACGCAACTTTGAGCGATATCGAAATAATAGTGATTTTTTGAGTAAATAACGAAAAGTTAGCACCCATAAGATGCCATAAACGTATTGATAGACATCAATGGCACTACAGTAATGTGATAACAGAAAGGAACATCTATGTTTGGTTTATTTAACCCCGTAGCGCATAAACAGCGTTTACCTGATGGCAGTATCGATCCGGTTTATAAGCGATTGCGGTGGCAATTGTTTGTTGGTATTTTTTTTGGTTATGCTGGCTATTATCTGGTACGTAAGAATTTTTCATTAGCGATGCCGTATTTGATTGAAGAATATGGCTATAGTCGCGGTGAGTTAGGCGTTGCGTTAGCCGCTGTATCAATTGCTTATGGCTTATCTAAATTTTTAATGGGGAATGTATCGGATCGATCCAATCCTCGCTTCTTTTTAGCCTCGGGATTGATATTGTCATCGATAGTGATGTTGTGTTTTGGGTTTATGCCATGGGCAACGGGCAGCATTACTGCGATGTTTATACTGCTATTTTTAAACGGTTGGTTTCAAGGGATGGGATGGCCAGCTTGCGGACGAACCATGGTCCATTGGTGGTCGCATAAAGAAAGAGGCGGATTGGTTTCGGTGTGGAACGTGGCCCATAACGTTGGCGGTGGTTTAATCGGTCCCTTGTTCTTATTTGGCCTGTGGGCGTTTAATGATGATTGGCGTTCCGCGTTTTATGTGCCCGCTTTTTTTGCATTATTAGTGGCAGGTTTCACGTTGTTAGTGATGCGTGATACGCCGCAATCTTGTGGCTTACCACCGATTGAAGAATATAAAGATGATTATCCTGAAAGCTATGATAAATCATTTGAAAAAGAGATGACGGCTAAAGAAATTTTCTTTAAGTACATTTTTAATAATAAATTATTGTGGTTCATTGCGATTGCCAATGCGTTTGTTTATTTGATTCGCTATGGTGTATTAGATTGGGCACCAGTGTATTTAGGGGAAGCAAAAGGCTTTACGGTTGATAAATCATCATGGGCTTATTTCCTTTATGAGTGGGCAGGGATCCCCGGTACATTATTATGTGGTTGGATATCCGATAAGCTATTTAAAGGTCGTCGTGCACCAGCAGGGATTCTATTTATGCTGCTAGTGACGGTCGCAGTATTGGTGTACTGGCTTAATCCTCCTGGTAATCCGACTGTTGATATGATGGCACTGATCTCGATCGGTTTCTTAATCTATGGCCCAGTAATGTTGATTGGCTTGTATGCATTAGAGCTTGCACCTAAAAAAGCAGCAGGTACTGCGGCTGGGCTGACGGGGTTATTTGGTTATTTAGGTGGCGCTGTCGCGGCAAATGCATTATTGGGTTATACGGTGGATCATTTTGGTTGGGATGGCGGTTTTATTGTGCTAACCGGATCATGTGTAATGGCGATTTTCTTCTTTATTATCACAATGGTTGGTGAAAAGAAGGCCTATCAACAACAGCAACTTGAGTTACAGCAACAAAATGGTTGATTAAGTTTGGCTTCTTGGTAGCGCTGTGAGTAATATAAAAAGGCTTCGCATTGGCGAAGCCTTGTTTTTATTACCTTTCATTGCTGAATATGGCAGGTATAGATAGGAGCTTTCCAGCCGTGAAGCAAAGTAAACGTCATCAAGAAATTATTGATTTAGTCATGAGTCAGGGATACGTCAGTACTGACGATCTTGTGGCACGTTTCAATGTTAGTCCGCAAACGATTCGCCGTGATCTTAATGAGTTGGCTGATGAAAATAAAATTCGTCGCCATCATGGTGGTGCAACCATTCCTTCTAGTTCGGTTAATACCGCTTACAGCACTCGCCAAGTATTACAATTAGAACAAAAAGATCGTATCGCTCAAGCCTTAGTGCGCCATATTCCTGATGGTGCGACATTATTTATTGATATTGGTACCACCCCAGAAGCGGTGGCGCGCGCTTTAATGAATCATAACGATCTCCGTATTGTGACTAACAATCTCAATGTCGCCAGTTTATTAATGGCGAAAGAAGATTTCCGCGTGATTTTAGCCGGCGGTGAAGTACGTAATCGTGACGGTGGTATTGTTGGTGAAGCAACCCTCGATTTCGTGTCCCAGTTTCGATTAGATTTCGGCATTCTAGGTATTAGTGGCATTGATCTTGATGGTTCATTATTAGATTTTGATTACCATGAAGTGCGAGTTAAACAAGCGATAATTGAAAACAGTCGTTGTGTGATGTTGGGAGTCGACCATACTAAGTTTGGTCGCAATGCGATGGTGAATCTAGGCGACATTAGTCAAATTAATATGCTATTTACCGATCAGTTACCGCCAGCAAGTCTTGTTGAGTGCTTACAAGGCAATGAAATTCATTTTGAGGTGGTGGAATAACCCTCTCGTGACAGCATATGGTTATATCGATGGGCTTCTTTCATAGAAGCCCATTTTTTTTACTGATAATCGCCATAAAAATCAAATTTGCGCTAATGATCAAACTTATGTCACAACAATCTTAACCAAGGCTGGATTAGATCAATATATACGCTATTATTAACTCGTTAGTTTCGAACGAACATTTTTGGTTCGTTTTGTTGTGTATATTTGGATGGATGTGAACATTATGACAGTAGCATTAAGCGGCCTCGAAAATAATCAACTGCTGGATCTCATTGTGATTGGTGGCGGTATTAATGGTACTGGCATTGCTGCTGATGCCGCGGGTCGCGGTTTGAGTGTCGGTCTTTATGAAGCGGATGACTTTGCTTCGGCCACTTCATCAGCAAGTTCTAAGTTGATACACGGTGGATTACGTTATTTAGAACATTACGAATTTAGATTGGTGGCTGAAGCCTTAGCTGAGCGTGAAGTGTTATTAAAAAAAGCGCCTCATATTGCAAAACCAATGCGTTTTCGATTGCCGCATCAGCCCCATTTACGTCCCGCGTGGATGATTCGTGCGGGCTTATTTTTATATGACCATTTAGGTAAACGGACCACACTTCCCGCCAGTAAAAGCTTGTCATTTGGTGCTGATTCAGTATTGGTGCCTGAAATTAAACAAGGGTTTGAATATTCTGATTGTTGGGTTGATGATGCGCGGTTGGTGATTTTAAATGCGATGGAAGCGGTGCAACATGGCGCTGAAGTACGTAATCGTTGCCGAGTTGAGAAAGCGGTGCGTGAAGGCGATATTTGGCGGGTTACCATTAAAGATATGCAGACAGGGATAACCTTTCAACGCAGTGCTCATGGTCTGGTTAATGCTACGGGCCCATGGGTGAAGTCATTTTATGATCACAGTACCGATTTAACATCGCCACGTAATATACGATTAATTAAAGGTTCTCATATTGTGGTGCCGCGGGTGCATGATCAACCGCAAGCCTATATTCTTCAAAACGAAGATAATCGAATTGTATTTGTGATCCCTTATTTGGATCGTTTCTCTGTGATTGGCACTACCGATGTTGAATATCATGGCGATCCGCGTGATGTTGCGATTGATGGGCAGGAAATTGATTATTTACTGGAGGTGTATAACAACCATTTTGTGCATCAATGTCAGCGTTCCGATGTGGTGTGGAATTGGAGTGGCGTAAGACCACTATGTGATGATGAATCAGATTCACCGCAGGCAGTAACGCGTGATTACACCTTAGAGTTAGAACAGCAAGCGGATGAAGCGCCATTATTATCGGTTTTCGGTGGTAAGCTGACGACCTACCGTAAATTAGCCGAATCTGCGTTAGTGAAATTAGCGCCATTTTATTCTCAAATGGGGCCTGCTTGGACCAAAGACAGTTATTTACCCGGTGGTAGTGCTGATTTTGATGGTGATAAGTTGGCAACACAGTTGCAGCAACAATATCCGTGGTTAAATGCATTTACGTGTCAGCGTATGGCACATAATTATGGCTCAAAGGTTGAAGTGTTATTTAATGGCATAACAACCGAAGTTGAGATGGGGCAGCACTTTGGTGAAGGGGTGTATCAGTGTGAACTTGATTACTTAATCGCCCATGAATTTGTCCAAACTGCAACCGATGCCTTATGGCGACGAAGTAAATTAGGCTTGTATTTAACGCCATCTCAGCAGCAGTTAATCGGGGATTATATTACCGAGCATCCATTGCAACCGGCTATTGCCGCAGCATAATAATAGTCGTGGTTTATATTTAATAGAAAAGCGCCGATGGGCGCTTTTTTTGTGGGCGCTTATTGGTATAGATATTGAGTAAATAACAGCTCATTGATTGCCGTATGCCCCGTTTCTGCAACTAACAGTTGGTTGATTTTTTGTTTACTTAATTGGCGAATTTTTTCACGCCCAGCCAATGACTTTATTTGTTGGGCTGATTGTTGGCCAATGATGCTAATAATGGTATCGCGAATTAATGGTGCATGATGCTCAATATTGATGATCTGACTGCTATCTGTGAGCATTAAGTCAACTTGTAGTCGAATATATCCTAAGTGCGAACCATTAATAATATAGTTGGTGGTGATATCAGGCGTTAAGGTGTAATAGGTAATATTTGACTGCGTTGCGCTATCTTGTGGCGGTTTTGCATAACTGAAGGGTGAGAGTAATGTTATCGCCATCAATAAACTCGCTACAAAAACAGTTTTTTTCATCATTATACTCATGCAGTTAGGGACATTTAGGCTTAACAAGGTGTAATCTACCACGGTTAACGATATTCGAATTCGTTACCTCTTGCTACAATAGCAGATCAATATGGTAATAAATTAACCGCTTTCAACCAAGTGTTTTGATCACGTGTTTGTTAATTTTGTAGTATAAAAAATGTCGGAATTCAAGCAGTTGTACAGTCCCTTGATTCGGAGTGCTAAATGGTACCCGGTGCAATCATGGGCATTAGAACAAACGTCACATGGAGCCTGGTTACTCGAGTCAGAATCATTGTCACGCCGATTGGCACAATATTGCCAACATTTTACCGTGACGGTATTGGCACAAACGATTATCAGCAATGATAATTTGTCAGTAATGGAACGGCAGCTTGTTGGTGAGAGTGATTGTTTAGAACGAGAAGTGATACTTTATGGTGATCAACAGCCATGGGTATTTGCGCGAACATTGATTCCGGTGACAACCTTAAGTGGTAAGGAGCAAGATCTTGTTGATCTTGGTAATCGTCCGTTAGGGTATCGAGTTTTTAATGATAAAAATTCACGCCGAGATGCATTAGAAATTGCCAATCTTGGCACTCAGCAGCAGCCTCGATGGGCACGTCGGTCGCGATTATGGATCAATGAAAAGCCAATGCTGGTGGCAGAATATTTTTTAACCCAATCACCAGTGTATGCTAAGGAAAATGGATGTTAGCAATTACCAAGGCTAGAGCTTTTTGGCAGTTAGCCCGCTTTGATCGCCCAATTGGCAGTTTATTATTATTATGGCCAACGTTATGGGCACTATTTTTAGCGGCAGATGGTTTCCCTAAATTAGATGTGTTGGTGGTGTTTGTACTTGGGGTGGTATTTATGCGTGCCGCAGGGTGTGTGATCAATGATTTTGCTGATCGCAATGTTGATGGTCATGTTAAGCGCACTGCTAATCGACCAATGCCATCGGGAAAAGTCTCTGAACGCGAAGCCTTAGGGTTATTCAGTTTATTAGTATTAGTGTCGTTTTTATTAGTACTGACCATGAATAATCTCACCATTATGTTATCGGTGGTGGCGGTAATACTGGCTGCGGCTTATCCGTTTATGAAGCGTTATACCCATTTACCACAATTGGTCTTGGGGGCAGCTTTTGGTTGGTCAATTCCAATGGCTTATGCCGCACAATCAGGGACGTTACCGACGGTAGCATGGCTATTATTTGCGGCTAATATTTTGTGGACCATTGCTTACGATACGCTGTATGCGATGGTCGATCGTGATGATGACCTCAAGGTGGGGATTAAATCGACAGCAATTCTTTTTGGTCGGTTTGATAAATTAATCATTGGAATATTGCAGTTAGCGACAATCATGTTATTGATTGCTATCGGTGGTATTTTAGATCTTAGTCAGGGTTATTATTGGGCGTTATTGCTGGCGGCAGCATTGTTTGTTTATCAACAAATGTTGATTCAAGGTCGGCAGCGAGAGCAATGCTTTAAAGCGTTTTTAAATAATAATTACGTTGGCATGGTGATCTTTATCGGTATTAGTTTAAGTGTATTGTGGCAATAAGCTGTTATCTTTAACTGATTGATACACAAGTGTAAAAATTTAAATTATAAAAAAAGCGCCGCAAGGCGCTTTTTTTGTGACTCAGAATTAGTCGTTATTTGGCACTTCATCTGGGTGCATTACCGCTTGAATAGTCAATCTCACTTCGGATGAAATTAATGAGGTTAACAAGCCTGCTAATTGCTCTACTGGAGCCGTTACTGCATGGCATTCAGCGTTAAGGTAGCCTTCACTGCGAAGGGTTTTCACCAGCGTACTAAACACCCCTTTATCGAAAAACTCCGGCGCATTAATGCCATGTAAACGACTTAAACGTTGAGCAAGTACTTGGCTCTGTTGTTCCAAGTCAGTTTTCGGTAGTTGCGGATCTGCATTGAGCAATGTCAGTGCAATCGCGTAACGCTGTAGTGTTTCAGTAATGGTACGTGCTAACAGCTGTAATGGACCAATGCGAGCATTATTAATCGCAATGGTTTCATCATTAATCAGCAATAACCGTTGGCGTACTAGCTCAGCAATTAAACGATCAATTTCTTGCGGTAACTGTTGTTTATCAAAGCGTAAGAACAATTCAGCTTTCAAGAATGGATACAATAATTCAACTTGTTGATGAATATCAGTGCGGGTTAAGCACTGTTGTTGCACCACAATATGGGCAATTAATGACGGTAGCGCAAACAAGTGAATAATATTGTTACGGTAGTAAGTCATCAAAATGGATTGTTCACGATCAAGCGAGATGATTTCACCTAATACGTCACGCTCAACCAAAAATTTATCCATGGTAATTGCATGATCGACCATTTGAGTCGCATTGTCTTTTGGGGTGGTGCAATGGTTTGAATACGGCGCATTGCGCAGTAGTTCAAGGTAACATTCAATTTGCTGTTCTAATGAGCTTCGACTTAGCGCTCGCTGGCGAGATGACAACAGCGCCAGTGCACATAAAGTAAGGGCATTGGTCGCGGCGGCATCATTAATGTGAGTCATCATCTTAACCGCTAAATCATTCACCACTGGTGACAGCCAATTTGGACGTTGGGGTTCGATTGGGTTGATATCTTGGTGCCAATTAGGCACGTTATCATTTAAATATTGATTGAGTGATAACGGCTCACCAAAGTTAACGTAGCCTTTGCCGAAATTACGTAATTTACGTAGGGTACGCAGTACTTGGCCGACATTTTCTTTTTCTTTACGCTTGCCTTGCAGCTCTTTGGCATAAGTGCCGACTTCCATCACATGCTCATAACCAATGTAGACAGGTACCAAAGTTACAGGACGATTTAAGCCGCGTAACATCGCTTGGATGGTCATCGATAACATGCCGGTTTTTGCTGGCAATAAGCGTCCAGTGCGTGAACGTCCACCTTCACTGAAATACTCAACCGAGTAGCCTTTGGCAAACAATTCAGCTAAATATTCACGGAAAACTGTCGAATAAAGGCGATCACCTTTGAAACTGCGACGAATAAAGAACGCTCCACCGCGACGGAAGATCGGACCTGCGGGGAAGAAATTGAGGTTAATACCGGCGGCAATATGCGGTGGTACTAAGCCTTCTTGATACAAGACATAAGACAGTAATAAATAGTCCATATGACTGCGGTGACAAGGGACATAGACAATTTCATGACCATCTTGCGCCAAGCGACGAATTCGCTGCGCATTAGTGATACTTAATCCTTGGTAAAGTTTGTTCCACAACCAACCTAAGAAACGTTCACCATGTTTAATTAATGGGTAAGAAAAATCAGCAGCAATTTCTTCCATCATTGCAATCGCTTCACGGCGGACTTTTTCTACCGGAACCTGACGGCTTAACGCTTCTTCTTGTACCACTTTATCAATTGCTTTTGATGCTAACAGGCGTTTGAATAATTGTTTGCGATCAGGCAGTCGAGGTCCAGATGTTGCCAGCAGCTGACGTGAGAAGTGGATTTTAGCGACGCGCGCTAACTTTTGTGCAATGGCATCATCAGTGCCATGATTATCCGCCATATAGCGTAAAGACACTGGGGTACTCAAACGGACTAAGCAATCTCGACCATGACCCAAAATAGCCCAGGTTTTTTTTGGGCCATTTAAAGGGCGTAAAATAGGCTTAGTTTTTGACTCTTTACCCGGTGCTCGACCCCATAAAATAGAAGCAGGAATTAATTGAATATTTAATTCGCTGTCTTGCTTATGCAGTTCTAATAGATCACAAAATAGTGTGATTGAGTCTTGCGGAAGGCCGCTTTTATGACCGAATACACTTGGGCTTTCAGCGACACAAACAAAGCGCGGAAATGATTGGCCATTAATGTCTAATGTCGATAATGGATCAGGTAATCCTGATGCTAGCGCACTGCTACGTAGAGTTAATAGATCAGTATTAGAACGGTACGGCAATATATAGACGATTGGGCGTGCTAAATCGAGTTCTAAGTCAGCAACTGGATCAGATGGAATCGAATGAGGTTTTACCAACAAAGAAAGTGGCAATTTTAATAATTGTTGATAGATTTTCTGCCCGCTTGACATAGATATAATTAGCCTCTGAACTCTAATACGCCGCACAATAGCAGAAAAATGCAGCTTTCATGCAGAAGATATGCGGTAAATAACCGTTAAAATACCACTTTTTTGACTCAGTCATGGTTTATTTTTATGACAACTTTTGGATTGAAAATCGATCTGGCATGACCAGTTAATGAAAGATGATTGATTCTGTTGAAATTATTGCGATAAACAATAGCATTATATTTTTTTTAGCCAAGTTACTGAATGGCATTGAATTCCTACTCAAATTGCTGTTTTCGTAAACAATTGGCTTTTATTGTCTCTGAACACTGGATATACTCACAGCAACTGTATAAAAAGACAGGTGACTCATGAAGCCGTTAACGCCGCGACAACAACAAGTCTTTGATTTAATCAAAACAAAGATTGATGATTGTGGAATGCCACCAACACGTGCAGAAATCGCGCGTGAACTTGGTTTCCGTTCTGCTAATGCCGCAGAAGAACATTTAAAAGCCTTAGCCCGTAAAGGTGTGTTAGAAATTATTCCTGGTGCATCACGAGGGATCCGTTTATTAATTGCGGATGATGCAACAGAAGAAAAAGGCTTACCGTTAATTGGTCGCGTTGCTGCTGGTGAACCCATTTTAGCGCAAGAGCATGTTGAAGCTCATTATGAGGTTGATCCAACCTTGTTTAAGCCTCGTGCCGATTTTTTATTGCGTGTTAATGGTATGAGCATGAAAAACATCGGTATTATGGACGGTGATTTACTCGCAGTACATAAAACCCAAGATGTGCATAATGGCCAAGTGGTTGTTGCGCGTGTGGATGACGAAGTTACGGTTAAACGATTGGATAAACAAGGTGTAAAAGTGTTACTTCATGCTGAAAATGAAGAATTTTCACCGATTGAAGTGGATTTAGAACATCAAAGTTTAACCATTGAAGGTATTGCCGTTGGCGTGATCCGTAACGCTGATTGGATGTAAATATCAGTAAACGACAGATTGAGTTGAATATTTAATAAGCGTAGCGCATAAGCTGCGCTTTTTTTGTGCCTCGTAAAATGATTTGTATTATTTTATCTCGAATATCATAGGCTTATCTAGTGATCTGTTAGTAATTTTTTGTTGGTGTTTTTTTGCACTATTACCATTTTGTGCCTAAGTTAAATATAGAGGAATGTTATTTTAGCTTTGCTGCGGGTAGGTGAATTTGTCGCTGCATGTGCTGTGTAAGGTGGAATGTAGCCGACAAGGAGGTCAGAACGATGATACGTAAACTGATCGGTAGTAGTGGATTAATCGTATTCTCATCATCATTGCAAGGTGAGACGATACAATTGAATATGACGCCTGGCGTCACCGCAATCAGCCAAGATGTGTTTGGTTTGCATATGACGATTCTTTATATTTGCATTGCTATCGGTGTGGTGGTGTTTGGGGCCATGTTTTGGTCTATTTTCCATCATCGAAAGTCTAAAGGTGCGGTTGCTGCTTCTTTTCATGAAAGTACTAAAGTTGAAATTATTTGGACCCTGATCCCGTTCATTATTTTGATTGTGATGGCGATCCCTGCCACTAAAACTCTAATAGCCATGGAAGATCCGTCTAAATCTGATCTTACTATTCAAGTCACTGGGTCCCAGTGGAAATGGCATTATCGTTATTTTGATCAAGAGGTTGAGTTTTATTCACACCTCGCCACCAGTGCCGCTCAAATTGACAACCTCCGTCCTAAACGGGCCAATTATTTATTAGAAGTCGATTACCCATTAGTGGTCCCCATCGACAAGAAAATCCGCTTTTTAATTACCTCGCAAGACGTTATCCATTCTTGGTGGGTACCTGCATTTGCCGTTAAAAAAGATGCTAACCCTGGTTTTATTAATGAAGCATGGACCCGCATTGATAAACCGGGTATTTACCGTGGTCAATGTGCTGAGTTATGCGGTAAAGATCATGGCTTTATGCCGATTGTCGTGATTGCAAAAACACAAGTTGAATACGACCAATGGTTGCAACAAACCCAAGCCAGTCAGCGTCAAGCGCGAGAGCAAGAACAGCAATTACTCGATATGACTATGCCGATGGATGAACTAATGACCCTCGGTGAGAAAACCTATAACAGCCGTTGTGCTATGTGTCATCAAGCCAATGGCGAGGGTATTCCGGGGGCTTTCCCTGCCTTAGCTGCCGAAGGCGTGTCGGTTGATCCAAAACGTCGAATCGAGCATATCAAGATTGTGGTACATGGCAGTACTGGCACGGCGATGCAGGCTTTTGGTCCGCAACTCAGCCTTAAAGAATTAGCTGCCGTGATCACCTATGAGCGTAATGCTTGGGGAAATAATACCGGAGAAACCGTGCAAGCCGCGGATGTTCAAGCGATTAAAAATGGACAGTAGCAATAAGGAATTATCAGCATGACGGAGATAGTGCGCCAACAACCGATCGTTGATCACCATGAGCATCATCCTCCAGCGGGGATTAAGCGGTGGCTATTTACCACCAATCATAAAGATATTGGTACGCTGTATTTGTTGTTTAGCTTGTCGATGTTTTTTATTGGCGGTGCGATGGCTATGGTGATTCGTGCTGAGTTATTTCAGCCAGGATTACAATTGGTTGAACCGAATTTTTTTAATCAAATGACCACTGTTCATGGTTTGATCATGGTGTTTGGTGCAGTAATGCCCGCCTTTACAGGGCTCGCGAATTGGATGATTCCATTGATGATTGGTGCGCCAGATATGGCGCTGCCACGAATGAATAACTGGAGTTTTTGGATCCTACCATTTGCGTTTAGTTTGTTATTGTCGTCGCTATTTATGGAAGGGGGTGGCCCTAATTTTGGTTGGACATTCTATGCCCCTTTATCAACCACCTATAGCCCAGCCAGTACTGGACTGTTTGTGTTTGCGATTCATATTATGGGGATCAGTTCGATCATGGGCGCAATCAATGTGGTCGTGACCATTATTAATATGCGCGCCCCCGGTATGACTTACATGAAGATGCCATTGTTTGTATGGACATGGTTAATCACGGCTTTTTTATTGATAGCGGTAATGCCAGTGTTAGCGGGCGCAGTAACCATGGTCTTAACCGATAAATATTTCGGGACCAGTTTTTTTGATGCCGCAGGTGGTGGCGATCCGGTGATGTTCCAGCACATATTTTGGTTTTTTGGTCACCCTGAAGTTTATATTATGATTTTGCCGAGTTTTGGTATCATTTCTGCAATTATCCCTGCATTTTCGCGTAAAAAGCTCTTTGGTTATAGCTCAATGGTGTATGCCACCGCCTCGATTGCAGGGTTGAGCTTCCTCGTGTGGGCGCACCATATGTTTACCACTGGTATGCCTGTCGCAGCTGAGCTGTTTTTTATGTATTGCACCATGCTGATCTCTGTTCCCACTGGGGTCAAAGTGTTTAACTGGGTGGCCACTATGTGGCGCGGTTCATTGACCTTTGAAGTGCCGATGTTGTTTGCGATTGCGTTTATTGTGTTATTTACCATTGGTGGTTTTTCGGGATTGATGTTGGCGATCACACCGGCTGACTTCCAATATCATGATACCTATTTTGTGGTGGCACACTTTCATTATGTGCTGGTGTCTGGGGCGATTTTCTCGATTATGGCGGCGGCGTATTATTGGTTACCGAAATGGACGGGGCATATGTTCAATGAACGGTTAGCGCAGTGGCATTTTTGGTGCTCATTAATTTCAGTCAATATTTTATTTTTCCCGATGCACTTTCTTGGTCTAGCAGGGATGCCACGTCGTATTCCTGATTATGCGTTGCAGTTTGCTGATATTAATGCGGTGGTGAGTGTTGGCGGCTTTTTATTCGGCTTCTCACAATTGTTATTTGTTGCGGTGGTGGTGAAATGTATTCGCGGTGGTGAAAAAGCCGCATCAAAACCGTGGGAAGGGGCGGAAGGTCTAGAATGGACAGTGCCGTCTCCAGCGCCATATCACACCTTCTCAACCCCACCCAAGATTGATTAGCGGAGGTTGATATGGAACCGCAATCAAAACGTTCGGTGATTGCATTGGTGTTAGCAGCCGTTGGAATGTTTGGCTTTGCGTTTGCATTAGTACCGTTATATGACGTGTTTTGTGATATTACCGGCATCAATGGCAAAACGGCGACAGAGCCAACCGCTGCTAGCGATAGGGTTGATCGCAGTCGTACCGTAACCGTTGAATTTGTTGCTTATATTAACCCTGATGTGAAGTGGCAATTTACGCCACAGGTGACCCAAGTGAATGTTCACCCAGGTGAGACCAAAATCATTAAATATGATGCTAAAAATCTCAACTCACAGGCTTCTATTGGTCAAGCAGTACCTTCAGTCACGCCAGGGATTGCGGCACAATATTTTAATAAAATTGAGTGTTTTTGTTTTAACCATCAGCCATTAGCGGCGGGTGAACAAGCTGAATTACCGTTGGTTTTTTATGTCGATCCTGATTTACCGCGTGATATTAAGGTACTGACATTAGCTTATACACTTTATGACGTGACCCCTGATGTACAACCCCTTACTCAATCCAATGAGCAAGAGAATGAGGTGATAAATGTCGAACTCTTATGATGATCCCAAGCCGTCGGTAGTCGCAAGCACTGAGGAATATTATGTTCCTGCTGCTAGCGGTTGGCCGATTTTAGGGGCGGTGGCATTATTTTTAATCGCCTTAGGTGCGGGGGCTACGGTTGGTGATTTACTCGCAGGTCAAGGACCATGGATTTTATTAACTGGAGTTGGGTTAATTTTATTGATGCTAACGGGGTGGTTTAGAGATGTTATTAACGAGTCCATGGGGGGGGTATACAGTACGCAGATGGATCGTTCGTTTCGACAAGGCATGAGTTGGTTTATTTTTTCTGAAGTGATGTTCTTTGGGGCCTTTTTTGGGGCGTTATTTTATATTCGAATGATTGCTGTTCCTTGGTTAGGCGGTGCCAGTAATAATGCAATGACCAACATTGTATTATGGCCTAATTTTGTCGCGGATTGGCCGTTGGTTGTTACGCCTGATGGTACAGAAACGCAAGCCATGGGGCCGATTGGATTACCGTTATATAACACTATTATTCTGCTGACCTCATCGATAACCCTCCATGTTGCCCACCTAGCGTTAGAAAATAATCAACGGCGTCGATTAAGCCTGTTTTTGTTAGTCACGGTATTACTCGGTGGGGTGTTTGTTTATCTACAAGCGGTGGAATATATCCATGCTTACCATGATCTTAACTTACGGTTAGAGAGTGGCGTTTATGGTAATACCTTTTTTATGTTAACGGGATTTCACGGTGTGCATGTCACCTTAGGTGCGATTTTATTATTCATTGTCTGGTGTCGCGTGTTAAAAGGCCATTTTACCCCTCTGCACCATTTTGCTTTTCAAGCCGGAGCCTGGTATTGGCATTTTGTGGATGTGGTGTGGTTATGCTTGTTTGTTTTTGTTTATATTTTATAAGCAATTAAGTGCGA
>SAMEA5043655__coassemble_35_pt1 | contig 35549 bp, 33 predicted proteins | sample SAMEA5043655__metabat2_low_PE_001 | metagenome-assembled genome bin SAMEA5043655 (sample SAMEA5043655) | Gadus morhua
ATTATAAAAATACCGTTATAAAAAACGCCTCGGTTTCACGTGAAACCGAGGCGTTTTATTATGTATTTCATTAGCTGTTATTGCGGTGGTGCTAGCACTTATTGTGATTAGCTACGCTTGCTCGCAATATCACGTAGCGCCTGCTTTTCTGCGGCAGATAAGAACGCTAGCTCAAGCCCGTTGATTTGTGCTTGGCGAATTTGAGCAACACTTAAACCGGCTTTCGGTGCGGCAACTTCATATTCGTAAGGTAGTTCAATGCCTTCAACTGCTGGATCATCAGTATTTAAACAGGCTAAAATACCGTGCTCAAGGAAAGCTTTAACAGGATGTTGGGCAATGTTAGCAACGGTGCTGGTTTGAATGTTTGATGTAATGCAAGATTCAATACCAATACGGTGCTTAGCTAAGTAATCCATAAGTTTAGGATCGTTTACCGCTTTGACACCGTGACCAATACGGACTGCGCCAAGCTCGTTAATGGCTTGCCACATGCTCTCAGGGCCTGCTGCTTCACCTGCGTGTACAGTGATTTGTAATCCAGCATCACGTACTTGTTTAAAGTGCGAGATAAACTGGGAGCCAGGTTGACCAAGTTCATCACCGGCAAGGTCAATGGCGACCAATTGGTCTTTATGGCTCAGGAGGGCATCTAATTCTTGCTGACAAGCTTGGGTGCCAAACGTACGGCTCATAATTCCAATCAGGTTAGCTTTAATACCAAAATCACGACAACCAGCAGCCACACCATCAGCAACTGCTGCGACAACACCTGCTATGGGTAAATTGTGCTTCATCGCCATGTAATACGGTGAAAAGCGCAGTTCAGCGTAATCAATTTGCGCATTAAGGGCATCTTCAACGTTTTCATAAGCAACGCGACGACAAGCGTCTAAATCACCTAATACAGCCACACCCCAATCTAATTTACTCAGGAAAGCGATGAGGCTTGGCTCTGCTTCAACAATTTGTACGTGTGGGCGTAATGCTTCGATTTCTGTTGCGGGTAAAGCGATATTAAATTGCTGACCCAATTCTAAGATCGTTTGAGGACGAATATTACCGTCAAGGTGGCGGTGAATATCCGTTAGTGGAAGATCTTTGTTTATCATGATTATTATACTTCCCGAAGATAAATATAAATTGAGTATACGCAATCACCAAATGACATTCATCACTGTTGCAAATAAATGTGCGTTGGTGCAAGTTGTGGTCATGATACTACCTAATCTTAGTCTCAATCATGAATGTGCAATTCTTTAAGTTTACGGGTGAGGGTGTTACGCCCCCAGCCGAGTAATTTTGCTGCTTCTTGTTTATGACCATGAGTATGTAGCAAGGCGGTTTCAAGTAAGATTTTTTCAAACTGTGGTAACGCTTCAGCTAATAATTCAGTCTCACCTTGCTGCAAAGCTTGCTGTGCCCATTGTTGTAACCCTTGATGCCAATGTTGAGGCTCAGAGGTGGTGTGGGTTACTGTGGTCGTATCTGTGATTTCTGGGGGTAAATCGGCGGGTAATATTTCATTACCGCTTGCCATTACCGTTAACCAGCGACAGATGTTTTCTAATTGACGCACATTACCGGGCCACGGTAATTGAGTTAGTTTCTCTGCGGTGTGTGGATGTAATGATTTCACTTCTACGCTCAATTCATCAGCGGCGCGCTGTAAAAAGTGGTGTGCGAGCTGGGGAATATCTTGGCGGCGATCTTTGAGTGATGGTAGGTGTACTCGAATAACATTGAGGCGATGGAATAAGTCTTCACGAAAATCCCCTGCCGCCACTAGACGTTCAAGGTGTTGGTGCGTGGCGGCTATAATTCGAACATCGACATTAACTGGCGCATGTCCCCCGACACGATAAAATTGCCCTTCGGCTAATACGCGCAATAATCGAGTTTGAATGTCTAATGGCATATCACCAATTTCATCGAGAAATAAGGTGCCGCCATTGGCTTGCTCAAATCGACCTTGGCGAACGCTATTGGCGCCAGTAAAAGCGCCTTTCTCATGGCCGAATAATTCTGATTCGATTAAATCCTTAGGAATGGCGGCCATATTGAGTGCAATAAATGCATTACTGCTACGAGGGCTATGGCGATGCAATGCATGGGCGACTAATTCTTTACCTGTACCTGATTCACCATTGATTAACACTGAAATTGACGAACGCGATAGGCGGCCAATAGCACGGAAAACTTCTTGCATTGCGGGTGCTTCACCAATAATTTCAGGTGCATGCTTTGTTTCAACGATGGGCTGTTGCTGGCGCTTTTGTTCTTGGCTATGGCTAAGGGCGCGTTCAACTAAGGTGACCGCTTCATCAATATCAAACGGCTTGGGAAGGTATTCAAATGCCCCACGTTGATAAGCATTGACCGCGGCATCGAGATCGGAGTGAGCGGTCATAATGATAACGGGTAAAGTGGCGTAATCCTGCTGGAGCGCTTTGAGTAGCGTAAACCCGTCGGTGCCCGGCATTTTTATGTCAGACACTAACACATCGGGCACATTGCGCTCTAAGGCTGCTAACACGCTATCGGCGTCAGCAAAGGTTTCGCATTTCATTCCTGCATTGGTTAACGTGCGTTCCAATACCCAGCGAATAGAGCTGTCATCATCAACAACCCAGATTAATCCTTTACTCATAGTAAGCTCCTATGGCGTTCAGTGTTATGACTTAATCGGTAAATGAATAGTGAAATTAGTGTGTCCAGGCCAGCTGAATACCTCAATTTTACCTTGGTGTTGATCTATTAAATTTCGTGCAATTGACAGCCCTAACCCTGTCCCCCCTTCTCGACCAGTGACCATTGGGTAAAACAGGGTGTCTTGAATGTCTGCTGGAATGCCTGGGCCATCATCAATGATTTCGATGGTCGCTGTCACACGATGACGGACACCTTGAATTAAGCTTTGATGGGCGGTACGGGTTTTTAATTTTATGGTGCCGCCGCCTTGGCTTTTCAGTGCCAATGCGGCGTTACTGACAATATTCAATAATGCTTGTTCAAGTTGTTCTGCATCCATATTGATGTCGGGCAAACTTGGATCGTAATCGCGTTCAATGGTAATGCTGCTGTCAGTGTCAATGTTGACTAACTGGCGCACTTTTTCTAACACTAAATGAATATTATCGGTTTTACGGATCCCTGGACGTTGTGGTCCTAATAACCGATCAACTAAATTACGCAGTCGATCTGCTTGTTCAATGATCATTTGGGTGTATTCGTGGTAGCGACTATCGGGGAGGGCTTTCTCTAGTAATTGTGCGGCACCACGTAAACCACCGAGTGGATTTTTTATTTCATGGGCTAAACCACGGACTAATTCTTTGGCCGCTTGTTGTTGTGCATGTTGGTTAAGTTCTTGGCTAATACGGCGTTGTTGATCAATCGGTTTTAATTCTAATAAGATCAACAGTTTTTTTTGCCATGAAATTGGGCTGGCATTGACGCCAAGTAAATGGCGTTGGCCATCAATCACAAAGGTGACATCGCTATCTGCTAAACCTTGACCACTGTGGAGGGTTGCTTTGACATGATTAAGATCGAGTGAGCTATGTTGGAGCAACTGTGGTAATTGGGTGCCGAGTAGACGTCGTTTACTGGAGGATAATAACTGTTCGGCAGCAGGATTTACGTAGCGGATCTCCAACGCTTCATCGAGTAATACAATGGCAGTGACTAAATTATCAAGAATTATGGGCGTAAAGCTGGTATTCACAATGATCATCCTTATTGATAGCTAGCTCAAAGACGATTGGTGCATGCGGCCAGTCGTCGCCGTTAGTTGACGCACCAAGTTGGTGCATTGAGTGTACTCGGTTTAACAGCGAACAAGCAGGGTTTATTGTAAATAGGCGTTAACGGGGTTGAATTGGACTGTTTTTAGGACGAACCTGTGAGACGCGATGTAAATAAACCGTAATGCTTTCAGATGTAGCAAGGATCTTGCCATTGTTAAGTAATTGGATTTGAATTTGATGAGTACCGCGATCAATATTGGTCAGTTGCCACTCTAAACGCGTTTGAGAAGTGCCGTTAACTTGACCATCAAGAACTAATTGGGCTTGGACGTTTTTATCCAGTTTGCGGTTGCTCACCGCGCGAATCTTTATATCACCCTCGTTGCTACGAATGGTTTGCTGGTGCAATGGTGCTAATAAACTGATACTGGCTGTCGGCAGTTGCGGCTCTATGTCAATGGTAAGGTTGTCAACATTATTTGCTTGGATGATTTCGACGAGGGTTGATGACTTGGGTGATTGTACTTCTGTTGTTGAAAGTTCAACGGTGATGGCCTGGGGTACTTCTGGACTATCACTAAAATGGACTACGCCATTGTCATCTGTCCAAGAATAGATCGTAGTTGTTGCTACTGCGGTGCTAGTTGTGACTACCAATAACAATATTGATGCTAGACCAATGAGTTTCATCCGTTAACTCTCCGCTAAGACCTTCATGGTCAATAAGTCCTTTATTGTTACTGCTTTTGTTGTGGTAGCAAGATCAAAAAGGCCTGCATGTGAAGCAGGCCTAAATCTTAGTTGTTAAGTGGTTAAGTCATTACTTAAACTGAGTAGTAAAGTTCAAACTCTAATGGGTGTACAGCCATATTGATTTTTTCTACATCTTGCGATTTTAGCGTGATGTAAGAATCAATAAAGTCGTCGGAGAACACACCGCCAGAGGTTAGGAATTCACGATCTTCGTCAAGCGCTTGTAGTGCACCTTGTAGTGACTCGGCTACTTTTGGAATCTCTGCAGCTTCTTCCGCTGGTAAGTCGTACAAGTCTTTATCCATCGCTTCGCCTGGGTGGATCTTGTTAGCGATACCGTCAAGGCCTGCCATTAGCATTGCTGCAAAAGCTAGGTATGGGTTCGCTGCTGGATCACCAAAGCGTACTTCGATACGACGTGCTTTTGGACTTGGAACGACTGGAATACGGATTGATGCCGAACGGTTACGGGCAGAGTAAGCCAGCATAACTGGTGCTTCGTAGCCAGGGACTAGACGCTTGTATGAGTTCGTTGCTGGGTTAGCAAAGGCGTTGATTGCACGTGCGTGCTTGATAATACCGCCAATGTAGAACAGTGCCATCTCTGAAAGACCGCCGTACTTATCACCCGCAAATAGGTTTACACCATCTTTTGCTAGTGACATGTGAACGTGCATACCTGAGCCGTTATCACCCACTAGTGGTTTTGGCATAAAGGTCGCAGTTTTACCAAATGCGTGAGCAACGTTATGAACCACATATTTATAAATCTGAATTTCATCAGCTTTATTGGTTAGGGTATTGAAACGGGTTGCGATTTCGTTTTGGCCTGCCGTTGCGACTTCATGGTGGTGAGCTTCAACAACTAGCCCCATCTCTTCCATGATTAAACACATTGCAGAACGAATATCTTGTGATGAATCAACAGGTGCTACTGGGAAATAACCGCCTTTAACGCCTGGACGGTGACCTTTGTTACCACCTTCGATTTTAGTGCCGCTATTCCATGCTGCTTCAATGTCGTCAATCTTAAAGAATGAACCTGACATATCAGTATTGAATCTAACGTCATCAAATAAGAAGAACTCTGGCTCAGGGCCAACTAATACATTGTCAGCAAAACCGGCTGCACGCATGAATTCTTCTGCGCGTTTAGCGATTGAGCGAGGGTCGCGATCGTAGCCTTGCATTGTTGCTGGCTCAAGAATATCACAACGAATGTTTAGAGTTGCATCTTCAGTGAATGGGTCAAGTACCGCACTTGCTGCATCAGGCATCATTACCATGTCTGATTCATTAATGCCTTTCCAGCCTGCAACGGAAGAGCCATCAAACATTTTACCTTCTTCAAAGAAATCTGCATCGATTTGATGAGAAGGGATAGTGATGTGCTGTTCTTTACCTTTGGTATCGGTAAAACGTAGGTCAATAAACTTAACTTCATTTTCCTGGATCAGTGCTAGTACGTTTTCAACTGACATCTTGAGTAACCTCCGGTGTTATTTAGGGCGATGGCCGCAAACTTTTTGCTCATATCATGATGAGCGAATCTAAAAGTATTAATGCGAATACCATGCCAACTTTTAAAAGCCCCCAAAAATGCGCGATTGCAGTATTTTTGGAACTTTTTCCTATCCTTTTTTGCACTATTTTGGTGATGCTTTGCACCAAAATGGTGCGGTCATGATTGATGTTGAAAGTAAGACGACATCTCTCAATACATTCATCCATTTAATAGTCACACTACTATGGTGATGAGGGCAAATATTGTCAATCCACTAGGTGACAATTAGGTATTTTTATTGCTAATTGATCGTCTCAGAGTTGTGATCAAAAAGTGATATTGGTCACGGTTTTGGTTGGTTTAGGTGTTATTTATCGTACGAATAGAGAGGTTAAAAAAATAAAAACAGCCAAAAAAGTGAGTAAAAATGCGGCTCTAGAGCCTGTTGGTAAAAAAGCTGGTGATATAAATCACATATTCCGTGGGTTTTGGCGTAAAATCTGTTAAATTATGAGCCGTTTTTTTAATCAAGTAGCCTCTATTAAGACGCTGCATGTTCTGAGTGAATCTGAAACTAATGTCTAATCAATCGATCGATAACTTAAGAAATATCGCAATTATTGCTCACGTTGACCACGGTAAAACTACCCTGGTTGATAAACTTCTACAGCAATCTGGCACGTTAGAGGGTCGCGGCGAAGCCGAAGAACGTGTTATGGATTCTAACGATATCGAAAAAGAGCGTGGCATTACCATTCTTGCTAAGAACACAGCAATTAATTGGAATGACTACCGCATCAATATCGTAGACACCCCTGGACACGCAGACTTCGGTGGTGAAGTTGAGCGTATTATGTCTATGGTTGACTCTGTATTACTGATCGTTGACGCGGTTGATGGCCCAATGCCTCAAACACGTTTTGTAACGCAAAAAGCGTTCGCATACGGTCTTAAGCCAATCGTTGTAATCAACAAAATTGACCGTCCAGGTGCACGTCCTGAGTGGGTAATGGATCAAATTTTTGACCTATTCGACAACCTAGGCGCAACTGACGAGCAACTAGATTTCACAACTGTTTACGCATCAGCGCTAAACGGTTGGGCAACAATGACAGAAGGCGAAGTTGGCGAGAACATGGAACCATTGTTCCAAGCTGTTGTTGATAACGTTGCTGCACCATTTGTTGACGTTGATGGCCCACTACAGATGCAAATCTCTCAGTTAGATTACAGCTCTTACGTTGGTGTTATCGGTGTTGCTCGTATCGCTCGCGGTACTGTTGCTCCAAACCAACAAGTTACTATCATCGGTGCTGACGGTACTAAGCGTAATGGTAAAGTAGGTACAGTTCTTGGTTACCTAGGTCTTGAGCGTCACGAAGTTACTGAAGCGAAAGCGGGTGACATCGTTGCAATCACAGGTCTTGGCGAGCTTAAGATTTCTGACACTATTTGTGACGTAAACACTGTTGAAGCATTGGTTCCATTGTCTGTTGATGAACCAACTGTAACCATGACTTTCCAAGTAAACACTTCTCCGTTTGCTGGTAAAGAAGGTAAGTATGTTACTTCACGTAATATCCTTGAGCGTCTACAAAAAGAATTAGTACACAACGTAGCATTGCGCGTTGAAGAAACTGAAAGTCCAGACCGTTTCCGTGTTTCAGGCCGTGGTGAACTTCACCTATCTATCCTGATTGAAAACATGCGTCGTGAAGGTTATGAGCTAGCAGTATCTCGCCCAGAAGTTATCATCAAAGAAGAAGATGGTAAGCTAATGGAACCGTTTGAAGTTGTAACTATCGATGTGGTTGAAGAGCATCAAGGTAGTGTAATGGAGAAAATCGGTATCCGTAAGGGTGAGCTAAAAGATATGGCACCAGATGGTAAAGGCCGTGTTCGCATGGACTTCATGATGCCTTCTCGTGGTCTTATCGGTTTCCAAACAGAATTCCTAACAATGACTTCTGGTTCTGGTCTTATCTACCATACGTTTGATCACTACGGTCCTCACAAGGGCGGTACTATCGGTCAACGTGCTAACGGCGTATTGATCTCTAACGGTACTGGTAAAGCGGTAACTTACTCGCTATTCAACCTACAAGAGCGTGGTCGTCTATTTGCTGAGCACGGTGACGAAGTATATGAAGGTCAGATCATCGGTATTCATAACCGTGCAAACGATCTAACTATCAACTGTCTACGTGGTAAGCAGCTAACAAACGTTCGTGCATCTGGTACAGATGAAGCACAAACGCTTTCTCCTGCTATCAAGTACACACTTGAGCAAGCACTAGAATTCATCGATGATGACGAGCTAGTAGAAGTAACACCAGAAAGCATTCGTATCCGTAAGAAACTTCTTACTGAAAACGATCGTAAGCGTGCAGGTCGTGGCGGTAAGTAATTACCCCTAGCTGAAGCTTACTAATACAATCCCTCGCTTGGTAACAAGCGGGGGATTGTTGTATCTGGGGTATGAGAACCTTCTTGAGACTACATTTTCGAGACCAAAAAAAGAGCTAACCTTGTTAGCTCTTTTTTATGGCTACATTATAGCAATAGTGCTGATTACTTTTTCAAATGGCCAATAAAGCGATTTGATTCAGCAATGGCGCTGTTCATATCTCGAATAGCGTGAGAAATCTCAGTTTGTAGTGAATTAAATTGCCCTTGGAGTGAGCCAATCGCTGCTGCATTGAGGTTATGTTTCAAATAAAGGGTGTTATCACGTAAAGTGTCTAAAACAGGCTCCATCTTCTTCTCAGCGCGTTTCATGGCGGTTAACATTTTATTGTAAGAGGCTTTTGTGGTTTGTAATTTACGTTGACTATCGCGTTTGAGGGTCGCGCTTTTATACAGTGACAGTTCCTGTTGCCACTCATCAAACATCGCATTGGCCACATCTTCAATTGCTGCAATGCGATCATTAACGTTATTAACTGCCGCTTCACTACGTTGATATTGGCTATCAATATCTTGATAAGCTGATTCAAGCTCTCCGCCATCAAATTGATTCAGTGCTTTTAGACCTTCAAGGGCGCTGGTAAATTGTTTTTGGGCGTTTTGCTGGGCTTGGTTAGCATCTTCAACCCGATCAACCATGATATCGCGTTTATAAACGCCGACTTTTTCCATCGCTGAGTAATAGGCACTTTGACAGCCAGACAGTAGGCTGACACTTAAAAATATCGCAATAAAATAAGGCATTTTTTCTCCTTGGTGAGACATAAAAAATAACAACTAATGACATTACCATGGCGTGCTAAGGTAACGATCTTGATGAATAAAAGGCGAGTACAGCATGTAATGTTCGCATGGCTGTTTTCCATAACGTATAGGTACAACATTCTATTATGGCTGACAAAAAACAACCTGTGAAACTTGTGCTGTGGCAACGGCTGTCGCGAATAATGGAATATTTTGGTTATTTAATCCAGCGTGTGAACCATGACCGTTTAACTGTCACTGCAGGATCAATGGCTTATGTGACTTTATTGTCATTAGTGCCGTTGTTAACCGTAGTGGTGTCGGCTTTGTCAGCGATTCCTGCTTTTGCGGGCGCAGGTACTCAGGTACAACAGTTTGTGATTACTAATTTTGTGCCAGCAGCTGGTGCGGTGGTAACCACTTATTTAAATGAGTTTGTTGTTAATGCGGGCAAAATGACAGTGGTTGGCATTGGAGCATTATTTGTCGTCGCAATGATGCTTATATCTTCAATTGATAAATCCCTCAATTATATTTGGCGAGTAAAGAAAAAACGTCGTTGGATAATCTCATTGGCGGTGTATTGGATGATTCTCACTTTAGGTCCTATTCTATTGGGTTCTAGTCTTGCGCTAAGTTCATACTTAGGCTCATTGGCATTACTCGATCATCGTACATTGCATGGGGTGGTACAGCAGTCATTGCAATGGTTGCCGTCAATGATGTCGGGCTTGGCATTTTTATTGCTTTATGCGTTAGTGCCTAATTGTAAAGTACAGTTCAAACATGCACTGATAGGCGCATTGTGTAGCAGTATTTTATTTGAATTAAGTAAAAAAGGCTTTGTGATTTATTTAGCGCATTTTCATTCTTACCAAATGATTTATGGCGCATTGTCGGTGATCCCTATTTTGTTTGTGTGGGTGTATTTATGTTGGTGTATTGTATTGCTTGGGGCTGAGATCACGGCCAGTTTAGGTGAACGTGGTTTTTGGGATGTTAGCCCATCTCGATCACAAATAATGACAATGGTGACAAACAGTGACCATGATTCAACCAATAATAAGGAACAATAATGATTGCGCTAATTCAACGAGTGAGTGAAGCCAGTGTTACCGTCGAAGGGGAAATAACAGGCGCTATTGGTAATGGCTTATTAGTGCTATTAGGGGTTGAAAAAGGCGATGATGAAGCCAAAGCGCAAAAGTTACGTGATAAAGTGCTGGGTTATCGAATCTTCAGTGATGCTGACGATAAAATGAACCTTAATGTTCAGCAAGCGAATGGTAGCGTGTTAGTGGTGTCACAGTTTACCTTGGCTGCCGATACTAAAAAAGGCATGCGCCCAGGATTTTCAGCCGGTGCCGCACCTGTAGAAGCGGAACGCTTGTACCAATATTTTGTCGAACAATGTAGAGCACAACCGATCGCAACCGAAACCGGTATTTTTGGCGCAGATATGAAAGTCGCATTGGTTAATGATGGCCCAGTGACATTTTGGCTACAGGTCTAGCAGTTCTATTTGTATTTAAACGCATAATCGCTGTCGATGATTAAGAAGAGAGGAAATGGATGTTTCAATTAGTCACTCCGCAAACAGAATCACAGCTTGCCCGGTATTATCATTTTCGTTGGCAAATGCTGCGTCAGCCGTGGCAAATGCCGTTGGGCTCTGAGCGTGATGCTTATGATGATGTCAGTGCTCACCGCATGTTAGTTGATAGTCATGATAACGTGGTCGCCATTGGACGTGTGTATGTTACGCCGGATAATGAGGGTCAAGTGCGTTATATGGCAGTTGATGCGGCGGTGCGCCATCAAGGGTTAGGTGGAATGGTGTTAATGGCTCTGGAATCATTGGCGCGTTATGATGGCGCAAAGCGCTTAGTGTGTAATGCCCGCGAAGCAGCGATTCCATTTTATATTAAAAATGGCTTTGAGAGCCGTGGTGAATTGAGTGATGCGCATGGTCCAATGCGGCACCAACAGATGGTTAAGTTGTTACCGCCATTAACGGATGTTGCTCGTCAGCCACAATGGTGTCAGGAGTTACAAGCATTGTGGCAAAGCCAAATACCCATTAGTGATAAAATGGGCATTAAGATCAATCAATATACCGGCTATCGGTTTGAAGTCAGCGCACTGTTTAATGCCAACCTTAATCCGAATGAATTTATGTTTGCTGGTAGTATTTTTACCATGGCAACCCTAGCCGGATGGGGCTTTATTTGGTTACTACTTAAAGAGCGTGGCTTGCAAGGTAATATTATTTTGGTTGATAGCCACATTCGTTATTCTGCCCCGGTTACTGAACGTCCAATTGCCGTCACCACCCTTGAACATTTACACGGTGATTTTGATCGTATTACTCAAGGGCGTAAAGGACGGGTAACAGTAGATGTGAATGTTCAATGTGGTAAAGCGGTATCCTCAACGTTTACAGGAACATATTTAGTGCTACCCGTACATGATGAATCAACGGTAGCGGTTGAAACACCGTGATCCCATGAACGGATCAGTTGTTGGCAGCCGGTAGTTAATTCAAGTTGGAATTGTTGCTGTTCAGAATTGGCTAAGCTCCAGTGGCTATTAAACTTTATCGCAAAATTATTCGCGGTGATTGTTGTCGGTGGTAATTGGATGGTGCCATCTTGTGCCGTTAGTGTCAGTGGTGTGGCCGTTAGTGGTAACGATGATGCTGCTGTCTTGGCTGGTGGGTTAATCGCTGCAAAATGCGGTTGTTGCCAGTGGGTGAATAATTGTTGCGGGGTCATGTTCGTTAATGCTAACTGGCGAAAATCGACGTGAGCAGTGCCATTTAAGTGCGTCTTAAAATCAGCCTGAGTACTCGCCTGACCATTAAACTTGATTTGAGTATCAATAACCCCTGTCAGTGGTAGCGGTAATGATAGCCATTGCGATAGGGTTTGTGCGGGTACGGTATCGCCTATGAGGGTTAATTGCCATGGACGCTGTGGATCATCAAGTGAGATCCTTGCGCGTGCTTTTAACATACCATGATTAAACGGCAACACTAATTTATCTAACTGCCATTGACCGGCGTTACTGTGCATGGTGGCAATGGCTTGGTTGATAACCACTTGATTGATACTACCAAAACCTAAGTCAGCGTCAATATTCCCTTGCCATAACCCCCACTGATTATTTTGTTTGAGCACTGCATTTTTGGCATTGATATCAATCCCTGCGAGTTGAAACGGCATTGTCGATGCTGATGAAGTGATCTGACTATTATTAATATTGAGTTTTTTGACGATAATATCAGTGTATTTTTGCTGCCATTGTTGCCACGTTTGTGGCCAATCTTTATCTATAAACCATTTAATACCGCTGGCTTTTAAGTCGCTGATAAATAATTGTTGGGGATCTATCCAGCCATCAACACGCACAAACCCATTCAGTATTTGTGCTGATATACCATGGCTGATGATTTGTTGGGGCATAAATTGTAATTCAGCTAAAGGTTGTTCAAAGTTAAGTTGCTGCCATTGCGCATGACTAGCACTGAACGACAAACGACTATTTTGTTGCTGCCAGTAGTTTTGTGGCCACTGCCAATTGTCTAACGATAAATTAATATCATCCGCTCCCCATTGCGGTAATTCAATGCTGCTATTAACCACATCTAAGCGTTTTAATGTGATGGCTTTAAAGGGCATTGTCTGCGATGTGAATTGTTGTTGCCAATCATTGAGTAATTGTTGGTCTTGTAATCGAAATTGATTAACGGTGAGTTGGTCGATAGTTAAACTGTGATTGGCATTATTGAACTGTGCTTGGGCAGTGATTTTTGCTTGTTGCCACAGCCCTGAGATGCCTTTAAATTGCCATTGTTGGTCATGTTTATTGGCATTGATCAGTACCTGCTGTAACGCTACTTGATGCCATCTTATATTAGTGGCACTCATTTTTAAGCTGCCATTAAAACTCTGCCACCACGGAGTGTTAGCGGTAGGTGTTTGCCAATTATCCATTTGAATTAAACCATGCTTAATCGCAAATGTTGGCGTGTTTAGATTGGTGTTATTAAGTACTAATCGTTTGATAGTGAATGGCGGTAATGTGGTTAATAACGGCATATTGGCTGAGGTGATATTATTAATTTGCACGCCATCAAACACTAATTTATCACCCGTTATACTGTGTTTGGATAGCCATAATTGAATGCTATCAGCATGAATGAGTACTTGTTGATTGTCAGTGATTTCAACATGTTCAAATCGTAGTTGGTAGGGAGTACGAATATCGTAATCAATTTTTTTGGCCGACACTTGGTAAGGAGAGACTTGAGCAAGGATCAAATTAACCAGTGGCTGATTATAACGCGTGTGTAATATCCCGATGATAGTGGTTAAAGTCACCACGATAATTAACACAAAAATAAGCATTAATTTGCTAAGCAGCCGCATAAAATTTCCTCGTAATCTGATGTGTCATATCACTGTAATGGCATGTTGAGAGTGGTGGAAAAACCATTTTTTAGCAAGGGCTTTGAGGGGGGAGATTAGAGGGGATAAAAAACAGCCTCTAATAAAAGAGGCTGTTAACGGGTAACCCAATGAGGAGTGAGATTAACCGAGTTGTGGACCTGCTGCGACTAACTGCTGGCCTTCTTGAGTATCAGTGTACTTATCAAAATTGGTAATAAAGCGATCAGCTAAATCTTCAGCTTTGCTTTGCCACTGGAGTGGATCAGTGTAAGTATCACGTGGGTCAAGAATCGTTGGATCAACGCCAGGTAATGATGTTGGAATCGTTAGATTAAAGATCGGGATTTGCTTGGTATTTGCTTTATCAATTGAACCATCAAGGATCGCATCAATAATTGCGCGCGTATCTTGAATTGAAATACGCTTACCAGTGCCATTCCAGCCAGTATTTACAAGGTAAGCTTCAGCCCCTGCATCTTCCATACGTTTAACTAATACTTCAGCATACTGAGTTGGGTGTAATGTTAAGAAGGCATTACCAAAACAGGCTGAGAAGGTTGGTGTTGGTTCAGTAATTCCGCGCTCAGTACCGGCTAATTTAGCGGTAAAGCCAGATAGGAAATGGTATTTAGTTTGCTCAGGCGTTAGTTTAGAAACTGGAGGTAATACTCCGAATGCATCAGCAGATAAGAAGATCACTTTATTAGCATGACCGCCTTTTGATACAGGCTTAACAATGTTTTCAATATGATAAATAGGGTAAGAAACACGGGTGTTTTCAGTTTTTGAATTATCATCAAAATTAATTGAACCATCATTACGGACAGTAACGTTCTCTAGTAGTGCATCGCGACGAATCGCATTGTAGATATCAGGTTCTGCTTCTTTTGATAGGTTGATGGTTTTTGCGTAGCAGCCACCTTCAAAGTTAAACACACCGTTGTCATCCCAACCGTGCTCATCATCACCGATTAGCGCGCGTTTAGGATCGGTTGATAAGGTTGTTTTACCGGTGCCAGAAAGGCCAAAGAATACTGCAACCTCACCTTCGTTGTTCATGTTGGCAGAACAGTGCATTGATGCAATGCCTTGTAGGGGTAAAAAGTAGTTCATCATCGCGAACATACCTTTCTTCATTTCACCGCCGTACCATGTACCACCAATCAGTTGCATCTTTTCACTGAGGTTGAAAACCGTAAAGTTTTCAGAGTTCATGCCGTGCTCTTGCCACTTAGGGTTGGTGCACTTAGAACCATTCATGATTACAAAATCAGGTTCGAAGTTGTCAAGCTCAGCCTCTGTTGGGCGAATAAACATGTTTTTTACAAAGTGTGCTTGCCATGCTACTTCAGTAATGACGCGAATGCGAAGGCGAGTTTCTGGGTTAGTACCACAGTAACCATCAACGACAAAAAGACGTTTATTAGAAAGTTGATTAGTGACTAATTCTTTAAGATCTAACCATGCTGTTTGCGTTAACGCTTTATTGTCATTTTTACCTTGATCTGACCACCATAGAGTATCTTTCGTGGTGTTATCACGCACAATAAATTTATCTTGTGGTGAACGACCAGTAAAAATACCTGTATCCACAGATACGGCACCTAACTCAGTAACAACTCCGCGCTCATAGCCTTCTAGTCCAGGTTTGGTTTCTTCATTGAAAAGAACCTCGTAGGACGGGTTACGAATAACATCTGTAACATTGGTAATACCGTATTGGGATAAATCCATGTTGTTTGCAACCTTATTATCGACACAAGAAGTGATCATTGGTGCTCCTAGGGTAAGATGTTGTTTAACTGTCAATCATGCTAACAACCCTAAGTTGCTAAATCAGGGACGGTCATCAAAAAATCGACCATCAGAATGTTAATTTTAGGTAAAATCATCGAAACTGCGAGGGGTTTTGTTTTGCGTAAATGTTAAAATTTATTTGTTGTGATAGTGGTCAATATTTATGCTCAATGATTGCAAAAAAAGCACAAATAAGGTTGTAATATAAATTGATATACGGTGTGGCTATGACGGCCGAAAAAAAAACAAAAAAAAGCCGGCATAATAAGCCGGCCTTAACGATGATGGTGTGAAACCACGCGAATTAGTGAATTTGATCGCTATCTGTAGTGTTAGCGCTATTGTCACGCAGTGCGGCTACATCAATACTGTCAAAATCATAGCTGGTGCCGCAGTAATCACAATGCAGTGATACTTTGCCTTCTTCAGCAATGATTTTATCAATTTCTTGTGGTTGAACACTCATAATTGCAGCAGAGCTACGATCGCGCGAGCAGCCACATTCAAAACTGACTGCCTGTGGTTCAAACAGCTGTACTTGTTCTTGGTGGTAAAGACGATACAGCACATCTTGTGCTTCAAGCGTAAATAGCTCTTCATCTTTCACTGTTTCAGTTAATGCTGCTAGGTGTTCAAAGTCGCCTTCGCTACCCGTACCATCTGGCATGATTTGTAATAGCATACCGGCAGCTTTGACTTGGCCTTCAATTTCACCTGTACGGAGCCAGATACGAGTTTTTAGTTGCTCTGAATTTTTAAAATAACTTTCTAAGCATTCAGCCAGCGTATCGCCATCTAAACCGACGACACCTTGGTAACGTTCACCTTTGATTGGCGTAATGGTGATCACCATGTGACCTTTGCCCATTAAGTCATGAATGGTGCCCGCTTTAACCTCACCGTCCCAACGCGCTACGCCACGTAGCTGTTGATTATGATCGCCATTAATTACCGCTAGGCTTACGGGGCCATCACCTTGAACTTGAACGGTAATAGAGCCTTCAAATTTTAAGGTTGCTGTTAATAAGCTGGTCGCTACCAATAATTCACCCAGTAATGTTGCTACTGGTGCTGGGTAGTTTTTATCCGCAATAATTTGTTGGTAAGTTTGGCCTAATTGTACCAATTCACCGCGAACTGCTGCGCCGTCGAAAAGGTAGCGGTTTAAACTATCGTTTGTCATGAGTATGTATTCTCCAGCTATAGAGCCAACCTAATTAAGGCTAAAACGTTCAGTAATTACTTTATAGTCAACGCCGCAACCAAAGCGGGTTAAACCGTTGCGATAAAGCACTTACCCTCGACATTCTAATTTAAAGAGGTTGGCACTGAGTTATTTATTCAGATGCGTTAATATTTTTGAACCGCATAATATCACGTCGTTGCTTCTTATCCGGCCGTTTTTCTGGGCTTGGATTATCATAAGCATTGAGCTTGCGCATTTTTGCGGTTTGTTCACGGGTTGCAATACTTTGAACTGTTTCTTGGTAGAGCAGTTGTGCTTCTGGTGCGCCGCGGCGACAGTCAGAGATTTGTTCAATGGTAATGATTTTCTCATCGTTACCCTGACGTAATTTTACCGTTGCCCCAAGCTCAATAATTTTGCTTGGCTTTGAACGGTGGCCATTATAGTGCACTTTACCGCCGTCAATCATGGTGCGAGCAATTGAGCGTGTTTTGTAAAAGCGGGCAGCCCATAACCATTTATCAAGACGAACCTGTTTAATATCAGAGGTGTTTTGACTCATCACGGTGCCTTTATTTGCTGAAACGATAAATTATCACATCCTGCTGATAGCAACAGTAATATGACTATTTATTATAAATGGTGATATTAGCCGAGGATTTCAATCATTGAGTAAGAATTTATTACAAAAAATCATGAAATTCTTAGATACTATGGCGTTTTGTCGGGATTATTAAATAGTATTTCGGTGATGAACAGGCGATCATAGTCAGTTCAATTTTTGAGGTGCGATTGCACTGTACTTATTTGTTTAATGATAGTTGGTATTTTAACAATGGATTTTGCTATGTCTGTTTCAAAGTGGTTTGCTGTAGCTGCAACCAAACGCCCGTTATCATTACAATCAGTTACGCGTCTTTTAACTTGTCTTTTAGTGGTGGTATTCGCTTGGATTGCCGGACGCTTAGTGTGGTCGCTTGTTGAACCATCACCTGCCGTTGCTCGATGGCAGCCATTGACGGTAAGTGTTAATACTTCTCAACAACAATTACCTGTGAATGAATTATTAAGCTTGAATCTGTTTGGCCGTTATCAAGCCAATGCCACTCCAGTAACCACAAAACCAGTTAAACAGGATGCACCACAAACTCAATTACGATTAACGTTAGTGGGTGTGGTGGCCAGTTCGAAGCCATCAAGAGCTTTAGCCGTGGTAACCAATAACGGTAAACAAAATACCTATGGCATTAATGAAGTAATTGATAATACTCGCGCCACCTTAATCGCGGTGTATAACGATCGGGTTATTATTCGTAATAATGGTCGTGATGAAACGTTAATGCTTGAGGGCTTAAAATTCACTAAACCATCAGCGACGGCTGTAGCATCTCAACAGCAAGGTACTCCAAGTAATAATGCTGCTGAGTTAGCCAAAATCAAACAAGAAATTTTATCTGAGCCACAAACCTTATTTAGTTACATCCGCTTATCTCAGGTAAAAAAAGATGGCCAAATTGAAGGCTATCGTGTCAATCCAGGTAAAAATAGACTTTTATTTGATCAGGTGGGTCTTAAAGCCAATGATCTTGCAGTGAGTATAAATGGTAATAGCCTTACCGATCCTGCAATTATGGCCAAACTTTGGGGTGAGTTGTCTTCAGCCACTGATTTTACACTGACGGTTGAGCGTGACGGTCAATTACATGATATCCACATTGAGCTGCAATAACACTTTAGTGCTGAGCTTGAAATGAATATGCGATAAAGCAGGAGTTTTTTTGTGAAAAAATGGATGGGTAAAAGTGCCCTATTGTTAGCGAGCGGCTTGTTTTGTAGTCAAGCAATGGCAGATGAATTAAGTGCTAATTTTAAAGGCACAGACATTCAAGAGTTCATCAATATTGTCGGCCGTACTTTACATAAAACTATCATTATTGATCCCGCAGTGCGTGGGCAAGTGAATGTGCGCAGTTATGATTTATTGAACGAAGAACAGTATTACCGTTTCTTCCTTAATGTGCTTGATGTCTATGGTTATGCGGTTGTGACCATGGAAGATGGCGTCATGAAAGTGATTCGTGATAAAGACGCCAAAACGGCTGCTATTCCGGTGGTTGGTGCCAATGATAAGAATATTCCCGGTGATGCTGTTGTTACCCGTGTTATTGCGGTTAAGAATGTTTCAGTACGTGAGTTATCACCGCTATTACGCCAGCTAAATGATAATGCAGGTGCAGGTAACGTAGTCCATTACGATCCGGCTAATATCATCATGATCACTGGTCGTGCTGCGGTGGTGAACCGCTTAGCTGAAATTATTGAGCGAGTGGATCGTGCGGGCAACAAAGATGTGACCGTAGTGTCGCTCAATAACGCCTCGGCATCAGAAATGGTGCGCATTATTGACTCGCTCAATAACAGTGCTGAAGCCAAATCGACCCCAAGCTTTTTAATCCCTAAAGCGGTTGCAGATGAGCGCACTAATTCGGTGTTGATTTCTGGCGATCCGAAAGTGCGTGAGCGCTTAAAGAAACTGATCCATCGTTTAGATAAAGAGATGGCAGTCAGTGGTAATAGTCGCGTGTTCTATCTTAAATACGCTAAAGCTGAAGATTTAGTCGATGTCCTGAAAGGGGTGTCTGAAAATGTTCAAGCATCGACCAAAGGCAATGCAGGTCAGGCTCAGAGCGCCAGTAAAGACGATGTTATGATCTCCGCCCATACGCCGACTAACTCATTAATTATCTCAGCCCCTGCCGATGTAATGAAACGGTTAGAGTCGATTATTTCTCAACTCGATATTCGTCGTGCTCAAGTACACATTGAAGCGATGATTGTTGAAGTTCAAGAAGGTGATGGCGTTAACTTAGGGGTTCAGTGGGGCTCACAAGATGGCGGTGTGATTCAGTTTGGTAACAGTGGTGCACCGATTGGTGGTTTATTGTCAGCTCAAGAGCAAGGCAAAGATAAAGTCACGACGCAAAATCGAACTGATCCAAATACAGGTGAGCAGTTACCTCCTATCGTAACCACTGAAAGTGGCGACTTAGCACCAATGGCTGCCTTCCTAGGTGGCGTTAAAGGTGCAGCGGCAGCGATTGCATTAGGTGACTGGACAGCACTTGTTACCGCAGTGCAATCGAACCGTAATGTTAACGTGCTATCAACCCCGAACATTACTGTGCTTGATAACCAAGAAGCGAATCTTTCGGTGGGTCAAGAAGTACCGGTAACTACTGGCTCACAAACCGGTTCAAATAACGATAATCCATTTACGACTGTTGAACGTAAAGATGTCGGTATTCAGCTTAAAGTCACCCCACAAATCAACGAAGGTGACTCGGTACAGATGAAGATCGAGCAAGTGGTATCGCAAGTTGCCGATGCTAATGGTGCGGTTGATATTCGGTTTGATAAACGAGAGTTATCAACATCGGTATTGGTGAAAGACGGCAATATGATCGCCCTTGGTGGCTTGATGCAAGAGAAGACACTTGAGTCTGAGCAAAAAGTGCCAATTTTAGGTGATATTCCAGTATTGGGCGCGTTATTCCGTTCGACCAATAACCAGACTGAAAAAACCAACCTGATGATTTTCATTCGTCCGACTATTTTACGTGATGGCATGAGTGCCGATGGTATGACGCAGCGCAAATATAACTATATTCGCGCGCAGCAGTTGTACCAAGCCGATAAAGGCATGCGACTAATGGATGCTGAAATGCCAGTGATTCCAAAATATGGTGATGATATGGCGCTACCAGCAGAAGTGCGTGCGTTTGTATCGCAGTTGGAGAAACACTAATGGCAGATGAGTCTTCGGCGTTAGAAACCGCAGTGTTATTTCGCCTGCCGTTTTCTTTTGCCAAGCGCCATCATGTTGTGATTGAAGCCAATCAACAAGGATGGCAGCTGTATTATTGTGGTCAGTTATCAGCGATCGTGTTAGCCGAAGTGCGACGGGTGGTTGGCGAAGGTTTTTATCCGGTTGCCTTATCAGAGTCGCAGTTTGAACAAAAGCTAACGGATGCTTATCAGCGTGATTCGTCAGAAGCACGCCAGTTAATGGAAGATTTGGGTTCAGACAGTGATGACTTTTTCTCGTTAGCAGAAGATCTTCCAGAAACGGAAGATTTGCTTGAATCTGAAGACGATGCGCCGATCATCAAATTGATCAATGCCATGCTTGCTGAAGCGATCAAAGAAGGTGCGTCTGATATTCATATCGAAACCTTTGAAAAAGTGCTGTCGATTCGTTTTCGGGTTGATGGCATGTTGCGAGAAGTCTTACAGCCAAGCCGTAAGTTAGCACCGTTGTTAGTGTCGCGTATTAAAGTTATGGCAAAGTTGGATATTGCTGAAAAGCGGATCCCACAAGATGGTCGTATTTCATTACGTATCGGTGGTCGTGCGGTGGATGTGCGGGTGTCAACCATGCCGTCATCACATGGCGAACGGGTGGTATTGCGTCTGTTAGATAAAAACGCCACTCGTCTTGATTTACACAGTCTAGGCATGACCGCGGCAAACCATCAATTTTTCCGTAAGCTTATTGATCGTCCGCACGGGATTATTCTGGTAACAGGTCCTACCGGTTCAGGTAAATCAACCACCTTGTATGCGGGTTTACAAGAACTTAATAGTGCCGAGCGCAATATTCTAACCGTTGAAGATCCGATTGAATTTGATATTGATGGTATCGGTCAAACGCAAGTAAACAGCAAGGTTGATATGACCTTTGCGCGTGGTTTACGGGCTATTTTGCGTCAAGATCCCGATGTGGTGATGATTGGTGAGATCCGTGACTTAGAAACCGCGGCGATTGCAGTCCAAGCATCACTAACGGGCCACATGGTGCTATCAACCTTGCACACCAATACCGCTGTTGGTGCGATCACCCGTTTGCGTGATATGGGGATAGAACCGTTCTTGGTGTCATCATCATTATTGGGTGTATTAGCGCAACGCTTAGTACGTACCTTATGTGTTGAGTGTCGCCAACCTTATGAGGCAGATACTGAACAGAAAAAACTGTTTATGTTAACGGCTACCGATAGCCTGACGTTGTATCGTCCTTGCGGGTGTGACAAGTGTAATTTTAAAGGGTATCGCGGGCGTACGGGTATTCATGAATTGTTGCAGGTTGACGAGTATGTTCAAGAGTTGATTCACGCTGAAGCGGGTGAGCAAGCGATTGAAAAGTATGTTCGTCAATCAACACCAAGTATTCGTGATGATGGTTTAGCAAAAGTAAGCCAAGGGATCACCACACTTGAAGAAGTGATGCGTGTGACCAAGGAGAGCTAATGGCCGCATTTGAATATAAAGCATTAGATGCCAAAGGACGCCAGAAAAAGGGTGTCTTAGAAGGTGATACTTCACGTCAAGTTAGGCAGCAGTTGCGCGAAAAAGGGCTGGTGCCGATTGAGGTTAACCAAACCTCAGGTCAAGGTAAAAAAACCGCCGCTGCGCCGAGTAAGTTAACCTTTCGACGTGGGATCAGCACCAATGAATTAGCGCTGATCACGCGCCAGTTAGCGACTTTAGTGCAAGCTTCAATGCCACTGGAAGAGTGTATAAAAGCGGTGGCCGAGCAAAATGAAAAGCCACGCTTGAAAAATATTTTACTTGCAGTGCGATCACGGGTGGTTGAAGGCTATACCTTGGCTGACAGTATGGCGGAATATCCGCATGTGTTTGATCAGTTATTTCGCGCGATGGTGGCGGCGGGTGAGAAATCGGGTCATTTAGATACCATTTTAAATCGTTTAGCTGATTACAGTGAAAACCGTCAACAAATGCGCAGTAAGCTCCAACAGGCGATGATTTATCCGTTAATGCTGACGTTGGTGGCAGTATCGGTAGTGGCGTTCTTGTTAGCGACCGTGGTACCGAAAATTGTTGATCAGTTTGTGCAAATGAATCAAGGGCTGCCAGCAATTACAGAAGTGTTATTGGCCGCCAGTAATTTTGTGCAACATTGGGGATTGCTGGTGGTGATTGTGATTGTGGCCTTAATCGCCTTAATCAAAACAGCCCTTAAAAAGCCGGCGTTTCGAATGAAATGGGATCGGACTATTTTTCGGGTGCCAGTGATTGGCAAGGTAGCGCGAGGATTAAATACTTCCCGTTTTGCGCGAACATTATCGATTTGTACCTCAAGTGCGATCCCTTTATTGGATGGTATGAAAGTTGCGTCTGACGTAATGACCAATACCTACGTTAATAAGAAGATTTTAGAAGCGGCAGATAGAGTGCGTGAGGGCGCAAGTTTACGTATTTCTTTGGAAAAAACAGCGCTGTTTCCACCGATGATGTTACATATGATTGCCAGTGGTGAGCGCAGTGGTGAGCTTGAGCAAATGCTCACGCGTGCAGCGGATAACCAAGATCGTGATTTTGAGTCTTTAGTCAATATGGCGTTAGGGGTGTTTGAACCGTTATTGATTGTAGCAATGGCGGGAGTGGTGATGTTTATCGTGATCGCAACCTTAATGCCGATTATTGAATTAAACAATATGGTCGGGATGTAGATTTTCTTTTGGAGGGTGAAAAATGCAACAAAAGCAACGTGGCTTTACGCTGTTAGAAGTAATGGTCGTTATTGTAATTCTTGGGGTGTTGGCAAGTTTAGTGGTGCCAAACCTATTAGGGAACAAAGAAAAAGCTGACCAACAAAAAGCGGTAACCGATATTAGTTCGCTTGAGCAATCATTGGAAATGTACAAACTTGATAATAGTGTGTTCCCAACCACTGACCAAGGGTTAGAGGCATTGGTAACCAAACCTTCTTCGTCACCGGAACCGCGTAATTATCGTGACGGTGGCTACATTAAGCGTTTACCAAAAGACCCATGGGGTTATGAGTATCAATACGTGTCACCGGGTGAACACGGTGCGGTTGATATCTTCAGCCTTGGTGCTGATGGTCAAGAAGGCGGTGATGGTATTAATACCGATATCGGCAACTGGAATATGTTGAACTACAACAAATAAAGCTAAGAATGATGATGAAGCGTAATGCAGGTTTTACCCTAATTGAAATTATGTTGGTGTTAGTATTACTGGCAACCAGTGCTGTTGCTGTGGTATCGACGTTGCCGAATAATAAACACGATGAGGTTAAAGAACAGGCCGTACGTTTTCATCATTTAGCCCAACTCTTGGGTGAAGATGCAATGTTAAATGGGGTCGATTACGGTATTCGTATCGAGCCTCATCACTACTCTTTTTTAATGCTTACTCAAGATGGTTGGCAACCGCTAGAAGGTGTTAAGTTTTTTACCAATGTAAAACTTGAGGCGGGTATTACGGCCACGGTGGAACTGGGTGGTGCATGGAAAGATAAGGACCGACTTTTTAAATCTGATTCACTGTTTAAAAATGACGACATATTTAAAAAGTCTGATCAGGAAAAGGAACAACTACCGCCGCAAATTGTGGTGATGGCGAGCGGTGATTACACCCCGTTTACGGTCAATTTTGAAGTTGATAACCAACATCAATTTTGGCAAGTCGTCGCTGATGAAGTAGGTAATTTAGTGTTATTAGCCCCTGGGCAAACCTTAGAACAACAACTCTCCGAGCAAGCCTTATCAGCGCAGGAGCAGTCACAATGAAGCGCTCGCAAGGATTTACATTACTCGAGGTCCTAGTTGCTTTAGCTATTTTTGCGGTTGCCGCATTAAGTGTTATGCGAGCCGTTAGCCAAAACCTGAATAACTTAGGTTACTTAGAGCAAAAAACATTGGCATCAATGGTGGCTGATAATGAATTAGCGCAACTGCATTTAAGTGGCGACTATCCAAGTTCAGTTAAGCGCGGAAAATCGACCTTAGCTGACCAAGAATGGTATTGGACGGTCACTAGTAGCAAAACCCAACAACAACTCTTGCGTCAAATTGAAGTGTCAGTCGCGACTGATCCACAACGTAAACATTCAGTTATTACGGTAAAGACTTATGTCAGCAATTAATCATCGTCGTCAGCAAGGTTTTACCTTATTAGAAGTACTGGTGGCGATTGCGGTATTTGCGATGTTGAGTTTATCGGCCAATCAGGTGCTGAGTAACGTCATGCGTAGTGATGCGCAATCCAAAGATCATAATCAACGTTTACAAGCGATTCAACGCACCATGATCATGATGGATAATGATTTTCGGCAGATTGTGGCGCGTAAATTTAGAGTGAATGCTGAAAAGCCAACCGATAAAATATTGCAGGCGAGTGAGTATTTATTGGATTCCAGCAGTGAAGGGATCATCTTCGTTCGTGGTGGATGGCAAAACCCGCAAGCGATGTTTCCTCGTGGTGATATCACCCGCGTGGGTTACCGTATTATTGATGATAACTTAGAGCGAGTCTGGTTTCGCTATCCTGACACCGTGGTTGGCGCCAAGCCGTTAGTTCGAGTGCTGCTAACGGGGGTTAGCGATTTAAAATTTGAATTTTATTATGATAAGCAGTGGCATAATAAATGGGATAAAACCAATAGCTTGCCCGCAGGAATCAAAGTTATTATGACCTTGAAAAAATTAGGTGAGATTGAGCGGATTTATTTATTACCTGCCTCTGCGCTGACAGCCAATGATCAGGAGTCAGAGGAATGATTAAGCAACGTGGAGTGGCGTTAATCGTCGTATTACTGTTAGTGGCTTTAATGAGTTTATTAGCCGTACAAATGACAGAACGGTTACAACTCAATTTTCACCGCGTCAAAAATCAAGTTGAGCATCAACAAAGTTATTGGTACAGCCTTGGCGTGGAAGCATTAGCGGCTCAAGCATTGAAGCAAAGTCTTAAAGACAGTAAAACCGTTAATTTAACTCAGCCTTGGGCGGTGGGTGAGCAAAGTTACCCATTAGATAATGGCGCGGTAATTAGTGGTAATTTAACCGATAAACAAACCTGTTTTAATCTTAATGCTTTTAAAAATATCAAAGCGAAAACCGACAATAGCCAGAAGCCTTTTTTAGTGACTTATTTGCAGAATATTCTTACTGAATCTGGCGTTGATGACTATGAAGCGGAAGTGATCGCCGATTCAAGTTGGGAGTTTGTGGATGATAACACTACTGTTCAATCGGCGTATGGTGCTGAAGACAGTAGCTATGAAAGTTTTCAACCACCGTATGTCACCGCCAATGATTGGTTGGCTGACGGCAGTGAGTTTCGTGCCATTAATGGGGTCTCAGCTAAAATATACCAGCAGGTTAAAGGGTTGATTTGTGCTTTGCCGACCGATGATATGCTACTTAATGTCAACACTATTACCGAGAAGGATGCGGTGTTGTTATCGGCATTATTTGCGCCATCGCTGTCATTAGATGACGCGCAAAAAATCATTCGTGAACGTGATAAAAATCATACGGTATGGGACAGCGTTGCTGATTTTATGAAGCTTGTTCCATTACCACCATCAGAAAGCCCTGCTTCAGGTGATGATAAAGCCGCCTCGGGGGTGGAGAAATATTTAACCGTTACCAGCCACTATTTTTCGTTAGATGCTGAAATAAAAGTAGACAGTGCCCGCGTGCGAACCGTGGCATTATTTAACCGTGATGATAAGAACAAGGTGACGGTAGTTCGTCGCCAATATGGAGGAATCCGTGAGCGAATTTCTGACGATAAGGCTAAGTAGCCGGCCGGAGACGCCGCTGCAATGGTTGGTCTGGTCGCCACTGCAAAATGAAGTTATTGCATCTGGTCAACTGGCGGATATAAAGCAGTTAAATGAATTAACAGAATATGCCGTAGCGCGCCCTGTTTATGGTTTAGTGCCAACCAGTGAGATGTTATTAACGCAAGTAACGATTCCTGTTGGCAGTAGCCGTCAGTTAGCGGCGGTATTACCGTATCTACTTGAAGAAGAGCTAGCTCAAGATGTTGATAGCCTGCATGTGCAATTGCTTAAACGTGATAATGACATTGCAACGGTTGCGATTATTGAGCACCACAAAATAGCAATGTGGTTAGCGGCATTTGCAGAATGTGGTATTGAGCTTAAAAAGCTGATTCCAGATTGTCTATGCCTGCCCTTATTTAGTGATGGTTACAGTGCCGCTGAAATTGATGGACAGTGGTTAATTCGTCAATCAGAAGTGATGGGTGTTTGTGCTGATACAAGTTGGTTAGGTGCGTGGGTTACCGCCCAAAAAGCGCCAATTGTTATTGAAACGCCAGTAGACAACACTGACGACGATAACGAGGATGCCGCGCTAGAGGTTGACGGTGAACGTGTTGCTGAAGATGTCGAGTCAATTGTTGCGGCAACGGAAAGTTTGGCACAAGTGACGATTCATCACTATACGCCTGCTCCGGTGAATACTCCTGGGCACTGGCAGCCGCAAACGCCTGAACTGGTGATGCAATTGTTAGCGATAGGGGCGGCAGCGTCTAACGCAACCTTGTTATCGGGGCCTTATAAGCCTCAAGCCGCTTGGCGCAAGCATTTACAACCATGGCGTAAAGTTGCGATTGCTGCTGCCGTGGTATTGGTTGCTCTTGTCGGTGAGCAAGTACTAACTACGCAGCGTTTAGAGCAACAAGCTAATGCTTATCGAGTTGAAAGTGAACGTATTTTTCATCAAGTTCTGCCACAGTTTAAACGTATTCCTTCGCAGAGTTATTTGAAAAATCAAATGAACGCAGCGTTGAAAAGCTTAGGTGGGAACGGTGAACAAAATGGCATGCTAATGTGGCTCAGTGAATTAAAGCCGGCATTAACAAAAGTGCCAACGATTAAGATTGTTAACCTTAAATATGATCAAACGCGTGGTGAATTGCGCTTGCAAGCAACGGCGGCTGGATTTCAAGATTTTGAACAATTACGCAGTGCGTTGAGTACTCAGTTCGTGGTAGAACAAGGTCAGTTAACCAAACAAGATGATTTAGTCAGTGGTGCCGTCGTACTGAGGAGAAAAGCTTAATGGCAGAGATTAAGGCATGGTGGAAAGCCCTCAGTCAGAGAGAGCAACATTTACTTCTCGGGGCGGGTAGTGCGCTAGTGATTGCGATTCTTTATTGGGGAGTATGGCAACCGTTGAACCAACGTGCTGCTGAGGCTCAAAATAAGATCAATCAACAACGGCAATTATTGACGTGGGTTGAACATAAAGCCAATCAAATTTCGGTACTTAAACGTGCTGGAGGAACGGTAAATGTCAGTGATGAAGGGTTAAACCAAGTCATTAATGAAACCACGACCCGATTTAAAATTGATTTGATCCGTATGCAGCCACGTAATGATGCTCTGCAAGTGTGGGTACAACCATTACCGTTTGATACCTTAGTCAATTGGTTAGTGTATTTACAGCAGAGCTACGGCATTAATACCCAGTTTATAGATCTCTCAAAAACCGATAAAAACGGCATGGTGGAAGTTAACCGTTTGCAGTTAGGACGAGGATAACCGTGAAATTTAAGTTAGCCGTTGGTGCCAGTTTTGGTGCGGTATTTATTGCAAGTTTAGTCGTTCATATACCAGCAAGTTGGTTGTGGCAGCATGCACCTAAAATAAAGGGATTAGCCTTAGAGGGGATCACGGGAACCCCGTGGCAAGGAGGTGCTGCCAATGTACGCTGGCAGAATCAACCTTTTGGCCGCTTACAATGGGATATGCGCTTAGGGCGTTTATTGCATGGTGAGTTAGCCTTTGATGTTCGCTTTGGCAAAGGCAGTGAATGGCAATTGCAAGGACAAGGCTTAGTTGGTTATAGCAGTAGTGGTCCGTTTGCTGAAAAGCTATTGTTATCGATGCCTGCCTATCAAGCGGTATCGCAGGCTCAATTGCCAGTACCGATAACGGTGAAAGGTAATCTAGAATTAACCGTCAGAAATTATCACTACGCCGCACCGTATTGTAAAACCCTTGATGCGACTTTAGCATGGGTACAAGGGGCAGCTGAAACGCCAATGGGTACCATTAAACCAGGGCCAGTTTTTGCTGACTTAAATTGTGCTAATGGTGCTGTTATCGCTAAAATCAATCAAGCATCAGCAAATGTAAGTAGTGATTGGCAAGCAAATTTGGCGACTAACCAGCAATATACATTGAATGGATGGTTTAAGCCGGGGGCTGATTTCCCTGATGGGCTAGCGAAACAATTAAAATGGTTAGGTGATCCTAATACCAAAGGCCAATATAAGCTTGATTATTCGGGTCGATTGTAGCGTTAGTTAATACTTTAATCACAAAATCATTAATAACCGGCAGTCGATTTCGACTGCCGCTTTATTTCTGATGATTATTCGCTTTTAATTAGAGTAAGCTTTTTTTATTCTGGTAACGCATTTCATTAAACAGGACCTAATAATGGCGATAGGCAAAGATAAACCCCAAATCTTAGCTGCCGAAGTTGTAGCGCAATCACAACTTTTTAAAATTGAATCATTGGAATTACGTTTTTCTAATGGTGTCGAACGCACTTATGAGCGTATGCAGCCAAGTGGTCGTCACGCAGTATTAATTGTTCCCATTACGGCTAATGGCGATTTATTATTGATTCGTGAGTATTCTGCAGGCACCGAGCGTTATGAGTTAGGTTTTCCTAAAGGTTTAATTGATGCGGGTGAAACGGCACTTGAAGCAGCAAACCGTGAATTGAAAGAAGAGATTGGTTTTGGTGCGCAGCGATTACAGCCATTAAAAGAAGTTATTTTGGCTCCCTCGTATTTTTCGAGCCGAATGACATTGTTTATCGGTCAAGATTTATATCCAGAGCGTTTAGAAGGTGATGAGCCTGAACCTTTAGAGATTGTACGGTGGCCGTTAGCGCAAGCGGAAGAACTATTAAACCATCTTGATTTTGCTGAAGCGCGCAGTATCAGTGCGTTATTTTTAGCCTTGAAGTATTTAGCCCGTGAGGAATAGCCAATGACACTTAACCATCTTATTCCTGATGTTATCGATATTGCTCAAGCGTCAGGTCGGTTGATATTAGATATTTATCAACAAGGGCAATTTGAACAACATATTAAATCAGACAACACCCCAGTCACCAGTGCTGACTTAGCGGCTAATCAGTTAGTGATTGAGCGGTTAGCATTGTTAACCCCTGATATTCCTGTCTTGTCTGAAGAAGATGCTAATATTTCGCTTACGGAGCGTAGTCAGTGGCCTCGTTATTGGCTAATTGATCCCCTTGATGGTACTCAAGAATTTATTGCAGGCAGTGGTGACTTTGCCACTATGATTGCTTTGATTGATAATAATAAGCCGGTCATGGGAGTGGTGTATGCACCGGTTTCTGGTGTGACGTATTATGCGGCTCAAGGTCAAGGGGCACATAAAATCACCGCCGATGGTGAAACGTGTGTGATCTCGACCAATAAACACCATTCACCCCTACGTGCTTTAACGATTGCGATTAGTCGTCGTCAGAATATTGATGCTACTAAGGCGCGATTTGATAGTCAGTATCAATATGACTTAATTGAACTGGGCTCGGCTTCTCTTAAAGCATGTTTAGTCGCAGAAGGTGGCGCTGATTGTTATTTACGTTTAGGGCCAACCGGTGAGTGGGATACCGCAGCGACCCAATGTATTGTTGAAGAGGCGGGGGGGCGAATTTTCAATACCCATATTACGCCGTTGTCTTATAACTTGCGCCAGACATTAGAAAACCCCAACTTTATTGTGTTAGGTGACGAGCAATTACCGTGGGCATCAATTTTAACCGCTGACGATCGCTTAATGACCGCCGAGTAGATTATTTATTGATAAGTCAGATATCCACTAACGGAGCCATAGCGGCTCCGTTTTTTGATTCCAGAATATGTTTTGTGGCTAGAATAAGCGATTAAGGCCGTTTAGCGCTGCGACTCGAAATGCTTCCGCCATCGTTGGGTAATTAAAGGTAGTGTTAGCAAAATACTCAATCGTATTACCTTCACCTTTTTGTTCCATAATGGCTTGGCCGATATGAATAATTTCCGCGGCACGTTCACCAAAGCAGTGAATACCTAAAATGGCTTTAGTTTCACGATGAAATAATATTTTTAGACTGCCGACTTCTGTACCTGCAATTTGGGCTCTAGCGAGATGTTTAAATTGCGATCGACCCACTTCATAAGGAATTTTTGCCGCGGTTAATTGTTGCTCGGTTTGACCAACTGAACTGATTTCTGGCAGGGTATAAATGCCGGTTGGAATATTGGCGATTAATTGCCCTTGGGCTTTACCTGTACTGATCGCTTGCGCGACAAAGCGACCTTGATCATAAGCAGCACTCGCAAGACTAGGGTAGCCAATAACATCCCCAACCGCATAGATATGTTCAACCGTCGTTTGATAATTATTATTAACTCTCAATTGTCCTCGAGAGTCGGCATCTAATCCGACATGCTCTAATCCCAATTTTTCGGTATTACCGGTACGGCCATTGGCATACAGTAAACAATCAGCGCGCATTTTCTTGCCGGATTTTAAGTGTAGAATAACGCCGTCATCAGTGCCTTCAATGGTTTCAAATACTTCATCATTGCGGATCATGGTACCGGTATTACTGAGGTGGTAAGACAGTGAGTCTGACATTTCATTATCAAGAAATTCTAATAACCGCTGGCGAGTATTAATCAAATCAACCTTGACCCCAAGCCCTCTAAAAATAGAGGCGTATTCACAGCCAATCACACCTGCACCATAAATTAGAATATGACGAGGATCATGGGCTAATTGTAAAATTGAATCACTGTCATAAACACGGCAATGATTAAAATCAACTTCTGCTGGTTGGTATGGGCGTGAACCTGTGGCAATGATAAAACGCTCGGCACTGAAACGCTCAATACTGCCATCATTGCTGGTAACACTAACGGTATGGTGATCAACAAACTTGGCTTCACCATGAATAATTTGACAGTGATTACGATCATAAAACCCTTGGCGCATACGAGTTTGTTTACTAACCACTTCTGCTGCATGGTGGAGGATCTGACTAAAGGTACGGTGTAAAGTTGAAGTGTCATTGCAATAGAGTGGGTTTTGATTGAATTCGATAATTCGGCTCACAGCATGGCGTAATGATTTAGAGGGGATCGTGCCCCAATGGGTACAGCCACCACCAATGCTATTTTCACGCTCAATAATCGCGACCTTAAATCCAGCTTTGGTCAGTCCCATTGCAGCTCCTTCACCACCTGGGCCGCTACCAATAATAATGACATCAAAATGATTTTTGTGGGTGGGTTGGTTATTAGACATAGCCTCATTCCTTGATCATGTTGCTCTAATGTGAATTATCATTATGGTAACGGTTTGGTGGGTAAGGATGAACGGTTACATAATCAGACCTCGAACTTGATCACGAAGTTTTTATTATTAATCAAACGTTATAGATCCCGATAGGTTATTAAACAGACGCCACATTTTGTGATGTAAAATGCAAAATGATATTAATCTGGCTTTGCGTCAGTCGCGCTCTACCTTTACTATGTGGGAGTATAGCGTCGCTGCAATGACGCGGATGTTACTGTGTAAACAGAGTACCATTGTAATAAAATCACAGAGAAGCAGATAATTCATGGGGATTAGGGCTCAGCAAAAAGAAAAAACTCGGCGTTCATTAATTGATGCCGCTTTTAGCCAATTAAGTGCCGAGCGAAGTTTTTCTAATTTAAGTCTACGCGAAGTTGCGCGTGAAGCCGGTATTGCCCCAACATCCTTTTATCGTCATTTTAAAGACATGGATGAGTTAGGGTTAACCATGGTTGATGAGGGAGGGTTAATTCTTCGTCAATTAATGCGTCAAGCACGACAACGTATCGCTACTGAAGGCAGCGTGATCCGTACCTCAGTAGAGACTTTTATGGAATTTATCGAAAGTAGTCCTAACGTATTCCGCTTACTGCTTCGTGAGCGTTCTGGTATATCAACAGCTTTCCGTGCTGCGGTTGTACGGGAAATACAACATTTCGGGGCTGAATTAGCTGAGTATCTTGAAGCTAAAACTGGGGTAACCCATGAAGAGGCTTATACGCAAGCTGAAGCGTCAGTGACATTAGTCTTTAGTTCAGGTGCTGAAGCGCTTGATCTAGATTGTCATGCTCGTGCTGAGCATGCCGAAAGGCTAATTATGCAACTTAGAATGATTGCAAAAGGTGCTTATTGGTACCGTAAAGAGCGTGAGCGTCGAGAGCTCAGGCAGAAACTATAATCTTATTTTGATTTTGGTGAAGTATATGGAAAAGCAACAACTTAAAGCAGAGCGTAAAACACTAGTATTATCTATAATAACTGGGATTTGTGGTTACGGCACTCTGGCAGTATTGTTCTCAAGCTATGTAGCGTTCTCTATTTTCCCTGTCTTGGCATTTGCCATGGCATTGTACGGTTTATATCAAGAATATATGCGTAAACCAATGGCTGAAGGTGTTCCTGCTATTGCGAGTGCATGTTTCTTTGTGGGTGTATTTGGTTATGCAGCTTTTCTGCGTGCTGAATACCCTGATATGGGCTCAAATTTCATTCCATTGATGATTACACTGGCATTGCTATTTTGGGTGTCATACAAAATGGGTATCATGGATAAGAAAGAGCAAAAAGCAGCATAGTAAATGATATTTACTATGAATCGGAATAGAAAAAGGCGCTGATAGCGCCTTTTTTATATTCAAATTATCTGCGTTAACGGTTATTTACGTTCGAGTAATACACCCGCTTCCATGTGGTGGGTGTAAGGGAATTGGTCAAATAGCGCAAACCGAGTGATATGGTGAGTTTCAGTTAGAATCGCTAAGTTATCGCGTAATGTCTCAGGGTTACATGAGATGTACATGATGTTATCGTAGCCTTGTACCATGCGGCAGGTGCCATCATCCATACCTGAACGGGGTGGATCGACAAAAATGGTATTACAGTTATAACTTTGCAAATCAACATTTTGATCTTTTAGACGGCGGAATTCACGTTTACCAGCCATTGCATCAGTAAAATCTTCTGCAGACATACGAATAATTTGCACGTTTTCAATGTTATTCACCGCAATGTTGTATTGTGCTGAATCAACAGATGGTTTCGCCAGTTCTGTTGCCAGTACTCGCTCAAAGTTCGGTGCAAGTGCTAATGAGAAATTACCATTACCACAATACAGTTCAAGTAAATCACCAGCGCTATCTTGAGTACAATCAACCGCCCATTCCAACATCTTCTGTGCAACTTCACCATTCGGCTGGGTGAAGCTATTTTCAACTTGTTTGTAAGTTAGTGCTTTATCATGAACTTTTAATTGTTCAATGACGTAATCTTGATCCAAGACGATTTTCATCTTACGTGCACGACCAATCAAATTTAACTTAAACCCTTCGTCATTTAAACGTTGTTTTAGTTTTTTGGCAGCTTCTGTCCATTCATCATCTAATTGACGGTGATAAAGCATAGAAACCAGAATTTCACCACTTAGGGTCGATAAAAAATCCACTTGGAATAGTTTATGACGCAGTGCTTTTATCGGCTTAATAGCTTCCAGTAGCATCGGCATTACATCGTTAATTAAACGGCTTGCTGCTGGAAATTGATCAACACGGTATTTCTCACGGGTGTGTTGATTGAACATGATGTAATACAGCTCTTCGCCTTCGTGCCAAACACGGAATTCTGCACGCATACGGTAATGCTCTGCAGGAGAGGCAAACACCTCCAATTCAGGCGTTTCAAAATCGCTAAGTAGATCTTGAATACGCGCTGCTTTTTCATCCAACTGGGGCTGGTAGTCAGCGGTATTAAGGACGGTGGATGTCATAGTGTGTGCCTCGACTGCTCAAAATAAGACCGCAGATTTTATTGTATTGCACACTGATGTCCAGTGTTGTTCCAAATTAAAATATTTGTGTATCCAAAATTTTATAACTAATGCCAAACAAAACTAGACAGTAAAGCAATACAACACTAGCATTCTCGCAGTGCTGGTTAAGCCTTGGATGGCTCGGGAATACGGTGAGAGTCCGTAACTGACGCGCAGCGGTAATAGAGAACGAACGCACATGGATGTAATCCAAACACTGTTGATACTCCCTACAAATAATCAATGCATGATTTAGTATAGTGGCAATGGGAAGTTGTTGCCTAGGCGACCATATGGTCATGCTCTTAAGTCCGAATACCAACCAGCAGACAAGCAATATTGCTTTGATATAAACGCGACTTAGGAAATTGTAATGAAAAAATCCCTTTTAGCAGCGACAGTAGCGTCGTTGTGTCTCCCTTCTTTTGCTTCATTTGCAGCAGACACCACATCTGATGATGTGATGGTAGTAACGGCTAACCGTTTTGAGCAGCCAATTACATCTGTGCTAGCACCTTTTAATGTCGTAACTCGTCAAGATATCGATAAAGTACAAGCGAAAACGTTAACTGAAGTGCTGAGCTTACTACCTGGGGTGCAGATCACTCAAAATGGTGGTCGTGGACAAAGTTCGAGTATTTTTGTTCGCGGTGCAAACTCCGATCAAGTTTTGGTTTTGGTTGATGGTATTCGTATGGCTCGCTCTGTGGCGGGTAATGTTGATTTTAATCAAATTCCATTAACACAAGTTCAGCGTATTGAATTTACTCGTGGTGCTCGAGCTGCAATTTATGGCTCAGAAGCGATTGGTGGTGTGATAAATATCATCACCCTCACTGGTACAGATACGCCATCAAAAACTAAATTAGATTTAGGTATTGGCAGTCATAACTATCAGGAAGCGAGTGTCGCGGGCGCTTATAAGATCGGTGATAAGAGTGTATTACAACTAGCAGCCGGTTATGAAAATGATAAAGGCTATAATGTTCATCCTCAGCCAGGATTGAATGACGGTGATAAACATGGTTTTGATAGCCGTAATGCATCGTTAGCACTACATCATCAATTTACTGATGAGATTTCAGGTTATGTCGCAACCCGTTGGTATAAAAATCATTA
>SAMEA5043655__coassemble_36_pt1 | contig 34861 bp, 25 predicted proteins | sample SAMEA5043655__metabat2_low_PE_001 | metagenome-assembled genome bin SAMEA5043655 (sample SAMEA5043655) | Gadus morhua
GCAATGATTGCGGGTTTTTTTTGATTTAAACAAGCAGTGTGCTTAGGGTAAATTCTGGTGATAATTTGTGAGCAAGGAATTTAAACATATTAAAAACAGTGGTGGTTTTCGCTGTTGGTAGACCTTCGTCATCAAGGAAGTATTCGCCTTTGAAGATCAGTACACCATCTTTTTCTGTCACAGAGGTTGCACGCATACCTTCAGCATAATCTTGGTGATCTTGAATGATTTGGTTGGCGATCATTAATAGCTCATTGATCGAAATTTCAGCTTTATTAGCCATGCTTAATACTCATTGATAGTGAAAGCGTAATAGTCTAAGTAACTTGGTGTCAGAAAACAAATAACAGTATTGTAAATTGGTTAATATCTATTCAGATATAAGCATTAATCAGATTAAAATAAACGGATAGTGTGATTAAATGCAAAAAAATTTAATCAGACAGATCAAATAATTCTATATAGATGGTAATAGTAACGCGCTTTTATGTTATTACGCTGACAATAATTCAGCAAAGTGATTGTCCTATAAGGTAAATTGTGATTTTATCACCTTGTTAATCAGTACGTTGTAAATGGATTAAACTGCGCTTTATTCATATTTACAAATTAATAACAAGTGCGGAAGGTACAACCAAATAGACGAAATTAATTAAAAAGCAGTTGACCTTCTTGTTTTCTAGCCCAATATGTAAAGAGTATTTTACGTAAATGAAGTGCAATAATTAATTGCAAATATGTATCATTCTCAAGTTGTAACTCATCATATTAATTCACTGCTCTTAGGTTTTTCGATTAGTGACTTAATGAGATTGGTCGAATGTTGTGGCGCTAATGATTAGCTAAGCAGTTATTTATATTTTTAGTATTAGCGAGCACGAGGACGTAATAGGGTCATTATGGGTAAATCTCTCGTTATCGTGGAGTCCCCTGCCAAGGCGAAAACAATCAATAAGTACTTGGGCAAGGATTTCATTGTAAAATCAAGCGTTGGTCACGTACGTGATTTACCAACGGGCGCCCGCAGTGGCGGTAAAAAAGCTGTGGCAACATCGACTAAAGGGTTGAGTGTTGAAGAAAAAGCAACGATTAAACAGAAGAAAGATCGTAAAGCGCTAATCAGCAAAATGGGTGTTGATCCCTATGATGATTGGAATGCGCATTATGAAATACTTCCGGGTAAAGAAAAAGTTGTTAGTGAATTACAAAAATTAGCAGAAGACGCTGATTTTATTTATCTCGCAACGGATTTAGACCGCGAAGGAGAAGCCATTGCGTGGCACCTTCGTGAGATCATCGGCGGCGATGAGTCACGCTACAAACGTGTTGTTTTTAACGAAATAACTAAAAATGCGATTCAACAAGCATTTGAACAGCCTGGTGAATTGAATATTGATGGTGTGAATGCTCAACAAACGCGTCGATTCCTCGACCGTGTTGTGGGTTTCATGGTATCACCACTATTGTGGAAAAAGGTTGCACGTGGTCTATCGGCTGGTCGTGTACAATCGGTAGCCGTTAAGCTGATTGTTGAGCGTGAGCATGAAATTAACGCGTTTGATCCTGAAGAGTTCTGGGATATTCATGCTGATACCTTAACCGTAGGCAAAGATGCTTTACGATTAATGGTGGCGCAACAGGCGGGTAAAGCATTCCGTCCTGAGAATAAAGTCGATACGATGGCTGCTAATGCGCTACTTGAAAAAGCAGCGTATGAAGTGATTGAGCGTGAAGATCGCCCAACCAGCAGTAAGCCATCTGCGCCTTATATCACCTCAACATTACAGCAAGCGGCAAGTACACGTCTTGGTTACGGTGTTAAACGTACCATGGGCCTTGCACAGCGTCTGTATGAAGCTGGTTATATTACTTACATGCGTACCGACTCAACTAACCTTTCAAAAGAGGCCGTTGAAGCAGCACGTGAGTTTATTGGTAACGAGTACGGTAATGAGTATTTACCTGAAAATGCCAATGTTTACGGTAGCAAGAAAAACGCCCAAGAAGCGCACGAAGCGATTCGTCCTTCAAGCGTTGAAGTAAAAGCTGAAAATTTAGAAGGCATGGATCAAGATGCAGTTAAGTTGTATGACTTAATTTGGCGTCAATTTGTGTCTTGTCAGATGATGCCAGCAAAATATGATTCAAGTACGATCAACGTTAAAGCAGGTGAATTCTTGCTGAAAGCGAAAGGCCGTACTTTGCGTTTTGCTGGTTGGACATTAGTACAGCGCCCATCAGGTAAAAATGAAGATACAACATTACCTGAAGTGAACGTAGGCGATATACTGAAGTTAGAGCAACTTGAGCCTAAGCAACACTTTACTAAGCCGCCAGCGCGCTTTACAGAAGCAGCATTGGTTAAAGAACTTGAAAAGCGTGGTATTGGTCGTCCATCAACGTATGCGTCGATTATTTCAACCATTCAAGATCGTGGTTATGTACGTGTTGATCAACGTCGTTTCTATGCAGAAAAGATGGGTGAGATTGTTTCTGACCGTTTAGACAATAGTTTTCCTGATTTGATGGATTTTGATTTTACTGCCCGTATGGAAGGTAATCTTGATAAAATCGCAGAAGGTGAGAAAAACTGGAAGAAAGTACTGGATGAGTTCTTCTCTGATTTTACCGCTGAGCTTCAAAAAGCAGAGCTAGATGAATCAGAAGGTGGCATGCAGCCTAATAATATCGTGCTGACAGACATTCAATGTCCAACATGTTCTCGTCCTATGGGTATTCGTACTGCATCAACAGGGGTATTCCTTGGTTGTTCTGGTTATGCGCTACCCCCTAAAGAGCGTTGCAAAACAACAATCAATTTAGGCAGTGAAGACGGCATTGTTAATGTGCTGGAAGAAGACGTTGAAACTGCGGCGTTGCGTGCTAAAAAGCGTTGTCCTATTTGTAATACGGCAATGGATGCTTACCTTATTGATCAAGATCGTAAACTGCACGTTTGTGGTAATAACCCAAGCTGTGATGGTTACATTGTTGAAAAAGGTGAGTTTAAGCTTAAAGGCTATGAAGGCCCGTTGATTGAATGCGACAAGTGCGGTTCTGATATGGAACTGAAGAACGGTCGTTTTGGTAAGTACATGGGGTGTACTAACGAAGAGTGTAAGAACACCCGTAAGATTCTAAAGAATGGCGAAGTTGCGCCACCAAAAGAAGATCCTGTACATTTACCAGAAATTCCATGTACACAAGACACCAACGCATACTTCGTTTTACGTGATGGTGCGTCTGGTTTGTTCATGGCAGCGAGCACTTTCCCTAAATCACGAGAAACACGTGCACCGTTAGTGGAAGAACTTGTACGCTTTAAAGAACGTTTATCACCTAAGTTCTTATACTTAACCGATGCGCCTGTTGCTGACCCTGATGGTTTACCAGCAGTTATTCGTTTTTCTCGTAAAACTAAAGAGAATTACGTGCGCTCAGAAGTAGACGGTAAGCCAACTGGCTGGACGGGTCTATTTGTGGACGGTAAGTGGGAAATTACTGATAAGCGTAAAAAGCCTAAAAAAGAAAAATCAGCAGAAGAAGAGTAATTAATTATTCTTTTTTATTAAAAAAACCGCCAAAATTGGCGGTTTTTTTGTTGGTGTTAATACGCAATATTATGATTTTAAACACAAGCAGCGGTGGTAACAGGAATACCACTGTGAAAACGGAAAGTATCATCAGGTGTCGTAATTAATTCAGCTTCTTTGCTACCAATAGCACGAATACGATCAGCAATGTTTGTCCCTGCAATTTTTTCAGCCAGTGTCAGGTAATCTTGATAATGACGCGCTTCTGAACGTAACAATGAAATATAGAATTTTTTGAGTTCTGGATCTAAATAGGGCGCAAGTTTAGCAAATCGCTCACAAGAGCGTGCTTCTATATATGCACCGACAATCAGTTTGTCAATTAAAGTGGCAGGTTCATGGGTGCGTACTACTTTCATTAATCCTTTGGCATAACGACCAGCATGAAGGTTACTATAAGGAATACCACGCTTATCCATGATCTCTAATACTTGCTCAAAGTGATGAAATTCTTCTTTAATTAATCGTACCATCTTATCAATTAATTCTTGCCCATGAGAAAAATCACTGCGAGGTGTTAGTGGGGCGAGTAGACCATTTTTCTTACTGTGGAAATCAACTGTAGAACGGTCATTACCGCCATAAACAAAATCTTCATATGGTTTTGCCCATGCCATTAGTGCAGCGCCACTCTGTTTATCTACCGCGTATTTACGCACCATAAACATCGCAGTCTGACTTGCTTTTAATTCACAATTACAATGATCAACCAATAATGGGATCAGATTGTCAGGTTTGATGGCTTCATCAATCCAACTATCAGGGGTTTCACATTGAAGAAATTGGTTAATAGGTTTAAGTAATTCATTAACCATGTGTTGAGTGTTATCCATAAGGCATATCTTTTTATTGTTATTAATGGCGTAAAAAAGGCCGCTATTGCGACCTCTATCGTGGAGCTAGTGTAAGACAAAGGAAATTAAATCACCATTTTCGCTTAGGTTGAAATAAGACATCTAATTCATCATTATCTTTATCAAGTAATTGTTGACGTTCTTGTTCACTGCTGACGCTCATATTATTATCAATTTCATTGAGCATATATTGTAATTTTTGTTGTGCTTTAGTTGCATAGGTATCGTTACGCGATGATAAAACATCAATACCTTTCTTTAGTAATTGTTTAGCGGTGCCAAATTGACGTTTTAAGCGCGCATCGTTAGCACGTTTAACGACATTCTCAATATTGATTCTTAATTGCATGTTATCTAAGCGTGTATTTTCAAGCACGTAGGCTTGAGTCGCAATACGACCTTTACCGTGCTCTCCTTTCATTACACTTTTTAAACGTTTAACCAGTTGCAGCATACCGATAGCTTGACGATCAGAATTAGGCACTTGGAAAGGGACAACATTGGTTTGATCAAAGTGTGTTTCTAAGTGTGATATCTGCTCATTTACGTGATGTATACGTTGTTTTAAAGAGCGATCTTTAGTGTCAACTTCAGCAATAGTTTCAAGTGCATAAAGAATTCGTTTATTAAGACAAACTAAGAGTTCTTTACTATAAGGTAAGTGACTCGCATTACTAATGAGTTCTTCTGTGGCATCAATAATCGCAACTTGTTTGGCTAATTCTTGTTGCTTAGCACTTTCTAGTCGTTGACGATATTGAATGATTACGCTGTAACCAATAATTAAAATGAGTAGAAGACTGATTAAGCCAATAATAAGAGGGATACTCATAAAATATGTCTATCTTTCATGGTTGATATATAACTAAAGAAGATACACTATCTCGTTGTTTGGTGGTAGTTTGTTAGTAAAAAATGCTAACTAAATAACGCTGTAGAGAAAGATATAGTTTTTTAAATTAAATGCTTTGTTTTTATTCTAAGTTTACTTCAATATGCAGGATTACAGCGTAAAAATAGTGCCTACTGAAGAAGATTGAAAGGTTTCAGTGTCATGTTTTAAGAGCAAAACATTATTATTTTTTCCTCTTTCCTAACCTATGATTAAACGCTCATATATTTGCGTGTGTTTGTGCATTGCCTTATGCCTACTCAACAGTGGAATAGTATTTTTATAATTAAAAGTAAATAAATACTATGAAACAGGGCTAATTCAATATATAAAATATTTATTACATGGTTGCACGATCATGCTTTGAAATAAAAATCAGTGATTGAGTTTATGAATAAGTGTGAAAGGTAACGGATTATTGATTGGGCGAGACCATGAAATTACAACAATTACGCTATATCGTTGAGGTCGTAAATCATAACCTTAACGTTTCTTCAACGGCTGAGAGTTTATACACCTCTCAACCGGGTATTAGTAAACAAGTACGTTTGTTGGAAGATGAATTAGGCATTCAGATTTTTGAACGTAGTGGTAAGCATTTAACCAAAGTTACCTCTGCTGGTGAGGATATCGTGCGGATTTCACGTGATATATTATCTCGTGTTGAGAGTATTAAAGCCGTTGCAGGTGAACATACTCATCCAGAAATTGGGACGTTGAATATTGCCACGACTCATACACAAGTACGCTATGCACTACCACATGTTGTCCAAGGCTTTACACATCGGTACCCTAAGGTTTCATTGCACATGCACCAAGGTACGCCAGCGCAAATTGCAGATGCTGTCGGTAAAGGTAATTCTGATTTTGCGATAGCAACTGAAGCGCTGCATTTATATCAAGATATGATTATGCTGCCTTGTTATTATTGGAATCGCTCAATTGTGGTGCGTAAAGATCATCCTCTTGCGACGAAACAAACGATTACTATTCACGATTTAGCCGCATATTCATTAGTCACTTATGTTTTTGGTTTTACGGGTCGTTCTGAATTAGACAGTGCTTTTAATCGCTCAGGGCTAACACCAAGAATCGTGTTTACTGCAACAGATGCTGATGTAATTAAGACCTATGTACGTTTAGGTATCGGTGTCGGTGTGATTGCAAGTATGGCAATTGATCCTGATGCTGATCATGATTTGGTGGCGATTGATGCCAGTCATATTTTTGCGTCTAGTACGACCATGATCGGCTTTAAAAAAGGCACTTTTTTACGTACTTATATGTATGATTTTATGGAACGTTTTGCCCCTCATCTAACCCGTAATGTTGTGGATCAAGCGATTGCATTAAAAAATGCTGCTGAAATAAATCAGATGTTTGAATCAATGGATTTACCGATTAGATAGCAGTAAAAACTATGGTGAGCACGATATAAACCGCTAGTGATAGCGGTTTTTTTATTTGGTTAATGTCTCAGACGTAAGCTTGGTATACACTAGCCCCCAATTTTTTGGTGGTAAATGGTTGTTTATGTCTAACTATGTTGAGCTTTTTCATCGTCTTGATGCATTATTGGTGAAAAATCGTCAATTTTGGCAGTTTATGCCTTTTGCCGAACGTGGTTATGTTTGGCACCAAAACGTACCATTTTGCCAGTGGTTAATGACTGTAGATGACAGCCAATTACAGCTCCTGAGTGATGACATCAATAGATTAACCGCGGCATTAATGCCATGGATTGAAGATGCTCAACAGTTAACTCAGCTTACAGCACAAATACAGCCTTTAGCACGTACTGAAAGATCTGTCCCACAAGGTTTTGACAGTGGGATCCCAGGACGAAAATGGCAACAAATTATCGCCTTTAATGAAGTATTACCTCAGTTAGGTTTACCATGGTTAGAATGGTGCGCGGGTAAGGGGTATCTTGGACGTGTACTTGCGATATCACATCAACAGCCAGTTACGAGTCTTGAGTGGCAACAGCAACTATGTATCGATGGTGAGCAAGCGGCTAAGCAGCTAAAATTGAATATTAATTTTGTTCATGCCGATGCATTTAGCGCCGATAGTGATAATGCAATTTTAGCCAATCAGCATGCCGTTGCATTACATGCCTGTGGCGATCTGCATGTGTCATTATTGCAGCGAGTTGTCGCTAGCAAAGGGGCGGCAGTCAGCATTTCACCTTGTTGTTATCATTTAATCCGTCAGCCATATTATCAACCGATATCTGCCGTTGCGAAAACGAGCACATTAGTGTTATCGAAACATGATTTACGACTGCCTTTACAAGAAACAGTCACCGCTGGTAATCGGGTAAGACAATTACGGTTTGTGGAAATTAGCTTTCGTTTAGGGTTTGATTTATTACAACGTGAGTTAAACCAAACTGAGTCTTACCTTTCGGTTCCCAATGTACAAAAAGCTTTATTAACGCAAGGTTTTGAAGCGTTTTGTCAGTGGGCTGCATCCAAAAAGGGAATTGATTTACCGAATAATATTGATTTTGAAATGTGGCAACGTCAAGGTGAGCAGCGATTTGCTATTACTGAAAGAATGGAACTTGTTCGACAATTATTTCGGCGACCACTTGAAATTTGGTTAGCACTTGATCGAGCCTGTTTTCTTGAAGAACAAGGATATAACGTAGTGATCGGTTCTTTTTGTGATAAACCAATAACGCCGCGTAATTTATTGATCCATGCAGAACGTAGTGATATCTGATAGTTAGTGTTAAACATTCCCTATCAGTCGTTGATAGGGAAATGATTAAGCCAATAATGGGATGGTAATATTGGCTGTTTTTTTGTGAAAATATTTTCGTTCAAGTTCATGCACAGGCATTGGTTTACTAAAGAAATACCCCTGGCAATAATCAAAACCACATTGAGTGATGTAATCAAGTTGTGGTTGTGTTTCAACTCCTTCTGCGACAATTCTCAGGTTCAACTTCTCACAAATAGCTTTGGTCGCTTCAATAATAACTTTGCTACTTGTGTGTTCACCCTGCACAAAACTTTGATCAAGTTTAACTGTACTAATCGGTAGATCATGCAGTTGTGATAGGGAAGAATAACCGGTACCGAAATCATCTAAATATAACTCAATGCCCATTTTAGCTAATGCATCTAAGCAAGGTTTGGTTTCACTGTAATCTTGCAGCATGGCGGATTCAGTAATTTCTAATGCCAGTTGTGATGGATTAACATTATATTGATTAATAATCTGTTCAATAGTGTCAGCTAAATTTGGCTGTAGTTGTGCTCGCGATAAATTAATACTGATGATAAACGTTTGTTTATAATGTTGGGTCCAATACGCTAACTGTTGGCAAGCATTATGTAAAATCCACAATCCGAGGGGGACAATTTGACCCGTCTCTTCAGCGAGTGGAATAAACTCTGCAGGTGATACTTGACCTAATGACTCATCATGCCAACGGATCAAAGCTTCAAAGCCTTTTAATTGCTTATTCTCTAAATTAATAATCGGTTGATAATATAATTCAAAATCGTGATTTTCGAGGGCTTGGGATAAATGATGACGTAAGGTCATTTTACGGTATAACGCATCGGCCATTTCTTGTAAAAAAGGATAATAACAATTACGCCCTCGTTGCTTAGCGCAGTGCATTGCCATATCTGCTTGTGTTACAAGTTGATCAAAATTATTGGCATCATTAGGGTAGTTTGATGTACCGATACTGCAACTAATTGAGAGCTCGCCAATATCTTTAATATGGAAAGGTCGATTTAAGGTGTCTATTATTTGATTTGCGAAATTGGCAATGCTGATGTAATTACGTGTTTCTATTTGAATAATAAATTCATCACCACCAAACCGAGCGACTAAGCCTTTATCTTTAACGACATTTAATAAACGAATAGCAACCGCACGTAATAATTTATCACCGACAGCATGGCCATACGAATCGTTGACCAGTTTAAAACCATCAAGATCAAGAAACAGTAAACTATAGTGTGCAAGATGGTGATGACTGGCTTTTAATGCAGCAGAAACACCACGACGATTCATTAACCCAGTGAGAAAATCATGCTCAGAATTGTATTTTTCTTTGTTGATTTTTTCTTTATCTTTAGTGACATTAACCAGTTGTAATAATAATTGAGAACTATCACATAGCCATTTGGCTTCAATATCAAACCAATAATGGCGTTGACCAGTCCAACATAAACGATTGCATTTGAACGGGTTATTTTTCTTAGCGTTATCAATCCATTGTTGTGCAATATTAATATCACCAACAAATTCTGACAGATCGATTAAATGTTTACCATAATTGCTTGAAAATGAGTCATTAGCACTAATGAATTTGCCGTCATCACTAAAGAGAAGGGCTAAATTTGAACAGTCATAGAAAGCCAGATCACGACGTAAAGATGATTCATCAGCAATCACTTCAACCAACATTGCGGTGCGTCCATCATTCAGTGGAATACCTGAAAATAAACACAGCATATTTTTGGTGATTTTTTTGGGGCTGAATCGCCACCAGGTTTTAATCGTTTTGTCTAATTTAAAGTCTTGTTGGTATTCTAATAATGTTGCAGCAGCTGCTGCTGACATATCTTGACCTAAATCCCGACTTAAGAGTTCTTCAATGGATGTAGCTTCCCATAAAAGCAGTGATTTATTATTTGCCCATAGGATTTTTTTATTATCAACATCAAATACCCAGATTGGATTTTGGAGATAATGTAGCGGTGAGAATGGATCCATCTCCAACTTCTTTCTTTTTATTAAGTTACTAATTTTAAAGAGGATAGCTGAAATGAAAGTAGTTAAATATGTTTTTATAATAACTTCGTGATATTAGTTCATGTTTTTATATGCCAATGGTGAATGTTTAGATGAAATCAGGATTAAAAAATGAGGCTATTTATAGCCTCATTAGTTTATATGTACCTATGTTTTTAACCTACTGCCGGTATTATTCCAATCATTTGTAATAATTGTGCGGTGATAATAATAATACCGATGATCGTTACAATAGCTAAAGAAAGTGATCCGCCCTTGACAACATAGCCTGAGGGGGGGTTGTTAGCTTGTTGTGCTTTACGTTGTGCGCTAACCATCGCGACGGGTAAGAATATCGCTAAAATAACCAATGAAATGGCAGCGTAGCCTAATGCCATAATAAACCCTTGTGGGTAGAACACAGCAAATGCGAGTGGTGGCAAAAATGTAATTAACGCCGTTTGTCCGCGACCCGCTAAGTGATTACCACGATTAAGGGTATCAGCCAGAAAATCAAACAGCCCTAAGCTCACGCCAAGGAATGATGTTGCTAATGCAAGATCGGCAAAGATAGATACCGATTGGCCTACCATCGGGTTATGGAGTAATTGGCTTAAACTACCAATGAATGCCCCAAGAGTACTGTTAGCCATTAATTGGGGTTGCCCCATAATGCCTTGGCTAGCCAATTGCCATAAAATGTACACCATTAATGGCAGTGCCGAGCCAAAGATCATGATTTTTTTCAGCGCTTTAATATCAATCCCAATGTAACGAACAATAGATGGGATACTGCCGTGAAAGCCAAATGATGTAAAAATAACCGGCAAGGCAGACAGAATTAATCCTTTTTCTATTGGCATCTCAACCAGATGCTGTCCTTGAACGTGTGGCAGTAATAATCCGAGCATTATTGCCAGTGCGATGACTTTTGCCGTGAAAAGGATACGGTTAACCATATCGACACTGTGTGTGCCAATGGATACCACACTCGCTATCGCAATAGTAAAAATGACAGCACCAACTTGAGGGGCAATGCTTGTTCCTGTCCACGAGGATATTTTTTCACTTAATTGGCTACCACCACCGGCAATGTAGGCCGCGCATAATGCGTAGAATAAGAAGAACATAGCCAATGTTGCGATGGTTTGACCCTTACGGCCTAATAATTGGTGCGCTAACGTATTTAATGTCGCCGAGGGATCGGCATGTTGATGAACTTCTAGCATCAATAACGCGGTGTAGGTCATTAATGCCCAAATACCAATCATGATTATTGTCGCGGTGGTGAAGCCTAATCCTGCGGATGCAAGAGGAAGCGCTAGCATACCTGCACCAATTGTGGTGCCAGCAATGATCAGCATACTGCCGAATGTTTTATTTAAAGACATGATTATGTCACTCCCTAGAGGGTAAAAATGTAACTTGGGAGAGGGTATAAATACACCTGTGGTCGCTCCCTATATATAAAGCAGGCCACAATGGCATAATCGAGATGAAGTGTTTTAAAATGTTTACACCTAGATTGAGCCACTGTGGCTATCGATAGGCAGTATTCGGATGGATAGTTCGCACGTTAGCTCTCTCTATGCTAGATATAATAACAAATTAACGATATTTGGCTGTTGCTGTAAGCGGCTACATTAACGATAGAGTTTGTCAGTGTCAACTTATCTTTATTGTGTAAAGTATTCTTTACGGTTGTTGCTGGTGAAGAGGGGAAAAGAATCAATAATAGAGCTGGTGCATAATATCCTATCTATGGTTTAAGGTTAGGCATAGACTGTATTTAATCAGTAAGATTTTATAGGGAATAACAACCATGCTCAGTGTAGTGATGATCAGTACGGGTGAAGAAGTACTGTATGGTGATATTACAGATACTAATGCGGCATGGTTATCAGCACAGTTTTTCGAACAGGGTTTTGCGATGACGCGCCGTGTGACTGTGGGTGATAACTATGAAGCATTAGCGAAAGAAATTGAAATGTGCAGTTTAAGTGCTGATATTGTGATTGTGAATGGGGGCTTAGGGCCAACATCCGACGATCTTACTGCGGCATCGGCTGCAATGGCTGCCAATGTTGGCCTTGAGCAATCAGATGCTTGGGTTGATGAAATGACAGCGAAATATCAGCGAGTTGGTCGAATTATGCCAGCCGCTAATCTTAAGCAAGCAATGTTGCCTGAAGGTGCTGAATTAATTGATAACCCTGTAGGTACTGCCTGTGGGTTTATGATGCAATTAAATCGCGCGTGGTTGTTTTTCACGCCCGGTGTGCCAAGTGAATTTAAAGTCATGGTGATGGATCAAATATTACCGCGTTTACAGACGATGTTTAATATAACAGACCGTAAAGTTTGCCACCGTCTTTATACTTATGGTTTATCCGAATCGGGTATTAGCGATCTGTTTCAATCATTAGTCCTGCCTGAGGGGTGTAGCTTAGGTTATCGCTCATCGTTGCCTTTTATTGAAATAAAGTTATTTGCACCTCAAAATGATCATCAAGCGATAGTGTTATTATCGAAAATGACTGAATTACTGGGTGATAATATTGTTGGTGAGGGCTGTGATTTATTAAATACGATTGCGAACTTATTACCCAAGGATGCCACACTCGCATTATCAGAACAAAGCACAGGTGGGTTTGCCATTAATTGGTTACAAGATGTGTCATCATTGAGTGCAAGATTGGCAGTGAGCGAAGTGATGGCAGATAGCGTTGATAAGCATGCTTGTGCTGAAGAGTTATCAACCTTAATTGCATTACGTGCGCAGAGATTACATTTACACGCACCTGCCACTTACACCCTCACAACAGGACCATCATTAACGGACGGCGGATTTATGCTCGGTCTTACCACCCCTGATGGTTGCTGGTGCCAGCAGTTAGTGTTTAAGCGCCAATATAGTAATTATGATCGACGTTGGGTTATCTCAACTGTATTGTTTGATATGTTACGTCGTTATTTACAAGCTAAAGACGTGTTTGGTTGTTATGAATCACTCGATCGTGTTGCAAGTGAGCGTTTATAGCGTGTAATCATGATGATAATCTGATTTGTCTTTATCAAATGCGGAATTTTGAATACTGTATTATTGCAATGATAAGTGATAGCATTAAAGAAAAGGTAGTCACACATCATAGCATGTACGATTAAGGCTGCCGTTGGTAATAATGATTAGTCACTCAAATAAATATCCGTAAATTTAAGGAAAAATAATGGCTTTCAAATTAAAAAAAGTAGTAGTAGCAACATCAGTTATTTTGTCGGCATTAATGCTACAGGCATGTAATGATAAGGATGCGACTGTTAATGTACCTCAGCAACCAGCTGCTGTTGTTGTTAAAGCAGAGAAAGCCGATATGAAGCCATTAGATGTTAGTGTTATTTATTTAGATCGCCGTATGTTGCCACCAGGCGCAGTATTAAATGTTGCTCTTGAAGATGTGTCACTTGCTGATGCACCATCAGTAACATTGAGCACTGAATCAATGGATATTGCGGGTTCACCTCCTTATCCTGTTACGTTGAACTATGATGCCAATAAAGTAAAAGCGAACCATCGTTATAATGTGCGTGCAACGGTAAAAGTCGATAATACATTGATCATGACGTCTACGTCGGCAATGGATCCATTTGCTGCTGATGCCAAACAGCCATTAGAGGTTAAATTAGATCGTGTTGCGTCAGCTCAAAATGCAGCGCCACAAGCGGATCAACCAACACTTGCAGGACCACAATGGCAATTAGTCACGTTATCGGGTCAAACTGTTAAACCAGGTGCTGGTGGCGATAGTGCTTTTATTCAGTTTGATGCAACCGCTAAAAGTGCAAATGGTTTTTCTGGCTGTAATAATTTCCACAGTGCAGTTGAGTCTCAAACGGCAACAACTTTAACATTAGGCCAAGCAGCATCAACACGAAAAATGTGTATGGATGGTATGGAGTTAGAACAAGCCTTCTTAGCAACATTACCTAAATTTGCGACTTATAGCATTAATAATAATATATTAAGTATTAAAGATAGTAACGCGAATATTATTGCGACTTTTAAAACAAAATAATAATGTAATAAAAAATATATTATAGCGTATAGAGGGGTGAATCCTTTTATACGCTTTTTTTTATGAGTATTATTTGTTGATAAATAAATAAAAAATCAAGGTAGTTCAAATATATATAACATGCAAAAAAAAAGATTATTTTATTATGCCCAAGTAGAAATAATTTAATATATCATTAACAAACAAACCGACCTTCACTTTTTAAATTATACTTGTTTCGATATAAAACATTGATGACTAATTTCATTAAATTAATATTGTTTTAAAGATAATTAATAAGCTATAAGGTAGTTTACGCTATGAGTTCAAACAGTAACAAAATGGGACTAATGGGATTAACGACCATAGTTACCGTTAATATGATGGGGTCGGGGATAATATTATTACCCTCTAGTTTAGCTGCAACAGGAGGCATCGCTTTACTTGCATGGGCTGTTACTGCAATAGGAGCATTAGCAATAGCTTATGCATTTGCTAAATGTGGGATGTATTGTACTGATGATGGTGGTATGTCAGCCTACGCTGAAAAAGCACATGGTAAATCCAGTTTTTTTATAGCCTCTTATACTTACTATGTATGTCTTGTTATTAGTGCAGTAGCGATTGCTGTTTCGTGTGTTGGCTATTTGGAATATTTTATTCCGTGGTTAAAAGAAACGCCTATTCATACTTTTGTTGGTGTTATTGCTATATTAATTGTGACTATGTTTGCCAACGTTAAGGGCGCTAAAATAACAGGGCAGATATCAACCATTACCGTTTGGGGGATTATTATTCCAGTACTGGGGTTATCTATTATTGGTTGGTTTTGGTTTGATACAAAAGTATTTGCGGAGGCATGGAATCCAAATGATATCTCTGCTGGAAGCGCGATATATGCCGGTATGTCATTAACTCTATGGGCATTTTTAGGTATTGAGTCTGCTGGTGCTAATTCTGGTACTGTTGAAAATCCAAAACGAAATGTTCCTTTAGCATGTATGCTGGCAACTGTATTTTCTGCTGCAACCTATATTGCTTCAACGACGGTTATTCAGGGTATTATTCCTAATGAGGTCTTAGCAAAATCAGATTCGCCATTTGGTTTGGTTTTCGCACAAATGTTTAGCCCATTAGTTGGTGAAATTATTACTGCCATGGCAATTATGGCTTGTTTGGGTTCACTACTTGGGTGGCAGTTTACTAATGCGCAAGTCTCTAAAGTGGCTGCGGATATGCGTTTATTCCCTAAAATTTTTGGTGATGTGAATAAATATGATGCGCCATTCAAAGGCATGATGATTATGCTGGCATTTGAATTGATTCTCGCCGTAATGACAATATCACCAACATTATTAAAACAATTTAATGTATTAGTGAACTTGGCCGTATTTATCAATATGGTTCCTTATGTATTAGCATTAACTGCGCTTGGCATTATTATGCGGAATGCAGATGTTAATCAAAAAGAATATAACAACGGTATTATTATTGGTTCTGTTGCCGTTCTATATAGTATATATGGCGCATATTCTACGGGTGAGGAAGCCGTATTCTATGGTGCTATTATTACGTTACTTGGTTATTTCTTCTATGGGTTTATTGCTAGCCGTGAAAATGTAATTAAGGAAAATATAATTAAGGAAGATGTAATTAAGAAGGTGTCCTCGTAAGTTTCATTGTTTAAACGAAATTTTAATTATTAATCTGATAGATATTAAAGGATTGTATATGTTGAATTATGGTAAGCATATGAGAGTGTTAATTTTTGATAACTCTCAAGCTACGGGGGTGGTTGCTAATGCTATCGACCGATTAGTTGAACAATTTGAAGATGAATCAATTATTGTCGCCAAAGCATCTACTTACGATGATTGTTATTCAATGCTTAATGTCAATATGGCTATTGATTGCTTTATGTTGACCTCTAGCATGACCGGGCAACAACAAGAAGAGAATGATATGTTCTTTTCACTGATTGAAAAATTGAATCAGCGTCAGCAAGGTGTGCCCGTTTTCTTACTCGCTGAACGTAAAAAAATGACCTTAACTGTCGACCGTCATCTGATGTCATTAGTCAGTGAATTTGCATGGATTTTAGAAGATACGTCTGATTTTATGGCTGGTCGTGCTATGGCTGCCATGCACCGTTATCGTGAGCAATTATTACCGCCGCTCGCAAATGCAATGATGAAGTACGACAGTATTCATGAATATTCATGGGCTGCACCGGGTCACCAAGGTGGGGTAGGGTTTCTAAAAACACCAGAAGGTCAGCGGTTCTATAATTATTATGGAGAAGGGCTTTTCCGCTCAGATATGGGTATTGAGCGTGGTTCGCTGGGTTCATTACTTGATCATACAGGCGCTTTCGGTGAAAGTGAAGATTATGCCGCGAAAGTCTTTGGAGCTGATAAATCCTATTCATTGGTAACGGGTACTTCAGGTGCAAACCGTACCATCATGCAAATTTGTATGCGAGAAAACACCTTAGCGATTTGTGATCGAAATTGTCATAAATCGATAGAACAGGGGTTGATGTTAACTGGCGCATTACCAGTTTATATGGTGCCAACGCGTAACCGTTACGGCATTATTGGTCCAATTTACCCTGATCAAATGTCGCCTGAAGGTCTGAAAAAATCAGCAGAAAGTAGTGAACTAACCAAAGCTCAAGCTGGCGGACAGGCAACTTATGCGGTGGTGACAAACTGTACTTATGATGGCTTATGTTATAACGCTAAACGTGCTCAAGATATTTTAAGTGAGAGTAGTAATCGCATTCACTTTGATGAAGCATGGTATGGCTACGCGCGTTTTAATCCTATTTATACCGATCACTTTGCAATGCGCGGCGAGCCACAAGATACACCAGATGATGGACCAACGGTGTTTGCAACTCATTCAACCCATAAATTATTGAATGCACTTTCTCAAGCATCGTGGATTCATATTCGTTATGGTAAAGATCATATTAATTTTGAGCGTTTTAATCAGTCATACATGATGCATGCAACCACATCACCGCTGTATGCGATCAGTGTTTCAAATGATATTGCGGTCTCACAAATGGACGGTAATCGGGGTGAGTCATTAACCAATGAGGTCATTAAAGAAGCGATTGATTATCGTCAAGCAATGGGACGTTTACATCGAGAGTTTGTTGCTGATGGTGATTGGTTTTTTAAACCATGGAATGCAGAATCTATCGTTGATCCAGAAACGGGGATTGAATATGGTTTCGAAGATGCACCAGCAGAGTTGTTAGCGACTAATCAAGATTTTTGGATCATGAAGCCGGGTGATAAATGGCATGGTTTCGACGATATTCCAAAAGATTGGTGTATGTTGGATCCAATTAAGGTCAGCATCTTAGCACCAGGTATGGGAGATGACGGTAAGTTACTTGATACTGGCGTTCCTGCTGCGTTGGTCACTCAATATCTCACCCGTTTTGGTATTGTGCCAACCCGTACCACTGACTTCCAAGTAATGTTCTTGTTCTCAATGGGGATAACTAAAGGTAAGTGGGCAACGTTAGTTAATACCTTACTGAGCTTTAAAATTCATTATGATAATAATACGCCACTGAAATCAGTATTACCTGATCTAGCTGCAAGTCACCCGCAAGTTTATGGCGATTTAGGCTTGAAAGACTTGGGTGACAAAATGTTTACGTATCTGAAAACCCATACGCCATCTGAAATGTTGAATGCGGCTTATTCGACTTTACCTAAAGCCGATATTACTCCACGAGCAGCGTTTGAAGCGATAGTGGATGATAATGTTGAAATGGTACCATCAAATAAACTGCAAGGACGTGTTGCTGCAAATGCGGTTATCCCTTATCCACCAGGTATTCCAATGTTGATGTCAGGTGAGAACTTTGGTGATGCAAATAGCCCTCAAATTGGTTATTTACACAGCTTAGAAATTTGGGATAAAGAATTTCCTGGTTTTGAGCATGAAACCGAAGGGACTGAAGTTGAAGATGGTGTATATCATGTGATGTGTGTGAAGTAAGAATATTACGCGGTAGAATACCTAAATAAAAATAGTCCTTTATTCCTTATCTTGATTTTACAGGGTAAGGAATATTTAAAGGGCTATTTTAGTTTTAGTTGATTGGTGACTCGTATTGAGTTGGTAATCAAAGTTAATATTAATATCTTGCTGTGGAATAGAACAGCAGCTTAATATTTCATTCGGACCAATAAAAGCTAGCGCATCTTGTTGAGTGACAGCACCTGAGATAAGTTTACAGCGACAAGCACCACACATACCATTACGACATTGGTATTCTGGTTTAATACCGGCATTTTCTAATTGGGTAAGTAAAGGTTCATGGCGATTGCCACAAACCTTAATACCGTTAACCAGAATGGTTAATTGACTCACAATTCAAAATCACCAAGATCATCAGCGCTAATGTCATTGTCGATTTGACCAACAAGATACGAGCTAATCTCTGCTTCCTGAGGTGCAACTTGAACGTTATCTGATGATAACCAAGAGTTGATCCATGGGATTGGATTTTGATTTGCACCATCATAAGCAGAACGTAGACCAACAGCGGCCATGCGCAAATTAGTAATATATTCGACGTATTGGCACAAAATTTCTTTGTTTAGGCCAATCATTGAGCCATCTTTGAACAGGTATTCAGCCCATTCTTTTTCTTGTTCTGCTGCGGCTTTAAAGATGCTAAAACACTCTTCTTCACATTCAGCTGCAATAATCGCCATTTGTGGATCATCATGACCATTACGTAACAAGTTCAACATATGTTGAGTACCTGTTAGGTGTAATGCTTCATCACGAGCAATTAGCTTAATGATTTTTGCGTTACCTTCCATTACTTCACGCTCAGCGAAAGCAAATGAACACGCGAAACTGACATAGAAACGAATCGCTTCTAATGCATTAACTGACATTAGGCACAGGTAAAGTTTCTTTTTGATTTCATGTAAATCAACAGTGAAAGCAATACCATTAGCAGAATGATGACCTTCACCATAACGGTGATAATCATTAGTCGCAGCGATTAAATCATCATAATATTTAGAAATATCACCAGCACGCTTAATGATATGTTCATTACGGACAATATCATCAAAAATAATCGAAGGATTATTGACGATATTACGAATGATATGTGTATAAGAGCGTGAATGAATCGTTTCTGAAAACGACCACGTCTCAATCCATGTTTCTAATTCAGGCAACGAAACGATAGGCAATAATGCAACGTTAGGGCTACGACCTTGAATGGAATCAAGCAGTGTTTGGTATTTTAAATTACTGATGAAAATATGTTTTTCGTGATCTGGCAAGTTATTGTAATCAATGCGATCACCAGAGACATCTACTTCCTCTGGACGCCAGAAAAACGATAATTGCTTTTCGATAAGTTTTTCGAAAATTTCAAATTTTTGCTGGTCATAACGAGCAACATTCACAGATTGACCGAAGAACATTGGTTCTTTAAGTTGATCGTTACTTGTTTGACAAAAAGTACTGTAGGCCATGATATCCTCAAATCAAAGGGAGCCATATGGCTCCCTTTTAATGCTTAAATTTTACAACTAGTACAATCATCGCCACTCAGATCGCTCTGGCTATCAGATGCACCATCTCGAGTGTTATGGTAGTACAGTGTTTTAATACCTAATTTATAAGCATGAAGCAGATCTTTTAGTAGCAGTTTCATTGGAATTCTGCCACCAGGTTGTTTACTCGGATCATAGTTAGTATTTGCCGAGATAGCCTGATCAATAAACTTCTGCATAATGCCAACAAGTTGTAGGTAGCCATCGTTACTGCCAATGTTCCAAAGTAACTCATAGTTGTCTTTGTACTTAGCAAACTCAGGAACAACTTGCTTGAGGATACCATCTTTTGATGCCTTTACGGAAACGTATCCACGTGGTGGTTCAATACCATTAGTCGCATTTGAAATTTGCGATGATGTCTCTGATGGCATTAATGCTGTTAGTGTTGAGTTACGCAAACCATGAGTTTTAATCTCTTCACGTAATGTTTCCCAATCGTAACGTAATTCAGCATTGCAAATATTATCGATTTCTTTTTTGTAAGTATCGATAGGCAAAATACCTTGCGAATACGTGGTCTCGTTAAATGACGGACATGCACCGTATTCTTTGGCTAAATTTACCGAAGCTTTTAATAAATAATATTGAATCGCTTCAAATGCTTCATGGGTTAGATTATTGGCACTACCATCGGAGTAACGGACACCGTGTTTTGCTAGGTAGTATGCAAAGTTAATCACACCCACACCTAATGTACGGCGATTCATTGTTGAACGACGTGCTGCTGGCAGTGGATAATCTTGATAATCTAACAAGGCATCGAGTGCACGAACCGTTAATTCAGCCAGTTCCTCAAGATCATCGAGTGTGTCAATGGCACCTAAGTTAAATGCTGACAGTGTACATAATGCGATTTCACCATTTTCATCTTCAACATTCTTTAATGGCTTGGTTGGCAATGCAATTTCAAGACATAAGTTTGATTGACGAATTGGCGCTACAGCCGGATCAAACGGGCTGTGTGTATTACAGTGGTCAACGTTTTGAATGTAGATTCGACCTGTTGATGCACGTTCTTGCATTAACAATGAGAACAGTTCGATTGCTTTAATCGATTGTTTCTTGATGCTGTCGTCTTGTTCATACAAGTTGTACAAACGCTCAAATTCTACTTGATCGGCAAAAAATGAATCATATAGCCCAGGAACATCAGAAGGAGAGAACAATGAGATATTCTGACCTTTGATTAAACGGGTGTACATTAAGCGGTTAATTTGTACGCCATAATCCATATGACGAACACGGTTTTCTTCTACACCGCGGTTGTTTTTAAGGACTAAAAGTGATTCAACTTCACGGTGCCAAATAGGGTAGAACAATGTTGCTGCACCACCACGAACACCACCTTGAGAACAGCATTTAACTGCGGTTTGGAAGTATTTGTAGAATGGAATACAGCCAGTGTGAAATGCTTCACCACCACGAATTTCAGAGCCTAATGCACGAATTCGACCTGCGTTAATGCCGATACCTGCACGTTGTGACACATAACGTACAATTGAGCTTGCCGTTGCATTAATTGAATCAAGGCTATCATCACATTCGATCAATACACATGAGCTAAATTGACGTGTAGGTGTACGTACACCAGACATGATCGGTGTTGGTAATGAAATTTTGAACGTTGAAGAAGCATCATAAAAACGTTTGATGTAATCAAGACGTGTTTCTTTCGGGTATTTATTAAACAGTGCTGCTGCAATTAATAAATAAAGAAACTGTGCACTCTCAAAAATTTCCCCAGATACACGGTTTTGAACGAGGTATTTACCTTCAAGTTGCTTAACCGCGGCATACGAGAAATTCATATCGCGCCAGTGATCGATAAAAGTATCCATCACAGCAAATTCTTCTTGGGTGTAATCGTCTAGTAAGTGGCTATCGTACTTACCTTTTTCAACCAAATTTTTAACATGGTCATACAAAGCAGGTGGCTCAAATTGACCATAGGCTTTTTTACGAAGATGGAAAATTGCCAATCGAGCAGCAAGGTATTGGTAATCAGGTGTTTCTTCTGAGATCAGATCCGCAGCCGCTTTGATGATAGTTTCGTGAATATCATCTGTACGAATACCGTCATAAAACTGGATGTGTGACTTTAGTTCGACTTGAGAGACAGAGACATTTTCTAGGCCTTCTGCAGCCCAGTCGATGACACGATGGATTTTGTCGAGATCGATAAGTTCTTTACGACCGTTGCGCTTGGTAACTGTTAATTGTTGAGTCATTTGTTGTTATTTTCCCAGTTTTCCTTGCAGATGATATTTTTTTGCAATTTATCTATTAGATTAGCAAAGAATGTGATCTTTATTATAAATATTGTTATTCAGCAAAAACACTACATGTTGGGGTGTTGAGCGAAAGTGCTTACAAGATAGTGGTGAATGCGTGTCTTTGCAAGATGGTATTTTTTGACCAGCTGTGGATAACATGGGGATTTCAATAAAAAAGTTAGTACCAACTCACCGATGTGGCGAATAGCATCAAATAGATAGTAAAAATCAATGCCTTTTAGGTTATTTTTTTAGATAAATAAAATTTATTTTTATTGCTTTTTTAGTTCGAATTTGGGTTGGACAACTGGAGGGTATTTGACGAAAGATTGCGTTAATACCCCTTGATCTTATTGGTTTTTTTTGGTTGTAAAAATAGTAGCTGTAATTGTATTTGTTAGCAGAATGTAGCTAAAGGAGATAAAGTGATCTCCTTTAATATTCGTTTTAGGTCTACTACAATGGTTTTATCGTATGAACGATATAATTCACATCGACGTTATTGCCAAGACTATAGGTGTTGGTGAGGGGATTGTAGTGAAGTCCAATAATATGACGATCTTGTAGTGGCGTTTGATCTACCATCGCGATTAATTCTGATGGACGAATAAATTTGTGATGGTCATGGGTCCCTTTAGGCACTAGCTTCATGACATATTCTGCACCCACAATCGCAAATAAATAAGATTTAATATTACGATTAAGGGTTGAGAAGAAAACATGTCCGCCAGGTTTAACCATTTTGGCGCATGAAGCAATAACTGAAGCGGGATCGGGGACGTGCTCTAACATTTCCATGCATGTGACTACATCATAAGTTTCATGATGATGTTCTGCATGCTCTTCTGCTGTGCATTGAACATAGTCCAGTTTTGCACCCGTCTCTAAAGCATGTAACTTTGCCACCATTAAAGGCTCTTTACCCATATCAAGGCCGATTACATTAGCCCCTTCAACGGCCATACTTTCAGCTAAAATGCCACCACCACAACCAACATCAAGGACTTTTTTACCAAATAAGCCATTGGCATTGTCAATAATGTAATTTAAACGTAATGGATTAATTTGATGAAGCGGCTTAAATTCGCCTTCTAGATCCCACCAGCGTGAAGCTATTTGTTCAAATTTTTCTATTTCTGCAAGGTCAACATTGCGTGATTTGGTCATGTTAATGGTGCCATTTTCCTTAATTGATACGCGCTATTATGCGAAATTAAGTGTTAGTTGCAAAGGATAACTGCGATAAACGCTGACAGAAGAGTGGAATAGGCACAATAAGAAAAGCATATGGTCGCCAAGCACAATAATGCTACTTGGCGAAATTAAGCATTACTCATTGAAGCTACTCATTGTGGCTGGAATGAGTTCTGGTGAGAACCCACCACCAAATAAGGTGATAATGCCAAGGATGACCATTAAAATATATTTACCGATAATGATTGATATACCAATCATGTTAATTGCTGCACCCATCACTTTGTCCTCAGTGAATTTATGCTTCTAAAAGCATGGAATGTTCAATTTAACGATAGAGTTATTTTAAACACCAAGCTATTAACCATCACGAAAATTCATGAATTACTGAAATGGATAATAACGGCTTATAGTGTGCTAAGAATGACGATTGATAAACGGTCAAATGTCGCATTTTTGATTTTATTTTGTTAATTTTAAGAAGTTCTACTTATAAAACTGTGTTACATCTTGTTTTTACAAATAGTTACATACTCTATAGGCTAAAAAGAGTAGTTTAGATGATTGGTGTAATGAACAAGAAATAAACAGTAATTTGTGGTTAATCCACAGATGTGACGATGTTTGTTTCTGTTTTCTTCAAATTCCGCTAAATTACTCATAACATAAGTCGTGAAAGGTGTGCCTATTAAGGCTGAAATATGCTATATTATTGCACCTTGCACGTATAAAAATACGACAGAAATTACCTGAGGGATATTGGCTCCATGAGCGATCTTGCAAAAGAGATCACGCCCATAAATATTGAAGATGAGCTGAAAAGCTCTTATCTCGACTATGCGATGTCAGTTATCGTTGGTCGTGCTCTTCCTGATGTGCGTGATGGCCTTAAGCCTGTGCACCGCCGCGTTTTATTCGCGATGAATGTGCTAGGCAATGACTGGAATAAAGCATATAAAAAATCTGCCCGTGTGGTAGGTGATGTTATCGGTAAGTATCACCCACATGGTGATAGTGCGGTATACGATACTATTGTACGTATGGCGCAACCGTTCTCACTTCGCTACATGCTCGTAGATGGTCAAGGCAACTTCGGTTCAATCGATGGCGACTCTGCCGCTGCGATGCGTTATACCGAAGTCCGTATGTCTAAAATTGCCCATGAATTATTGGCTGATTTAGACAAAGAAACGGTTGATTACGTTCCTAACTATGATGGAACCGAGCAAATACCTGCAGTTTTACCAACGAAGATCCCTAACTTATTAGTGAATGGTTCTTCTGGTATCGCGGTAGGTATGGCAACGAATATACCACCCCATAATCTTGGCGAAGTGATTGACGGCTGTTTAGCGTATATCAATGATGAGAGCATCACTATTGATCAGCTAATGGAATATATTCCAGGCCCTGACTTCCCAACTGCTGCGATGATCAATGGCCGTAAAGGTATCATTGATGCTTATCATACTGGTCGCGGTAAAGTTTACATGCGTGCCAAAGCTGAAATCGAAACTGAAAAGAATGGTCGTGAAACTATTCTTGTTCATGAGATTCCATATCAAGTTAACAAAGCCCGTTTAATTGAAAAAATTGCTGAGCTTGTTAAAGATAAGAAAGTTGAAGGCATTAGTGCACTACGTGATGAGTCTGATAAAGACGGCATGCGTATTGTTATCGAATGTAAGCGCGATGCTGTGGGTGAAGTTGTTCTGAACAACCTTTACTCTCAAACGCAATTGCAAACGACATTTGGTATCAACATGGTTGCGCTTGATAATGGCCAACCAAAGATCTTCAACTTAAAAGAAATGATCAAGTGCTTCGTTAATCACCGCCGTGAAGTGGTGACACGTCGTACGATTTACGAATTGCGTAAAGCACGTGATCGTGCTCATATTCTTGAAGGTTTAGCACTTGCACTTGCGAATATCGATGAAATTATTGAATTAGTTCGTCAAGCAAATACCCCTGCAGAAGCGAAAGCAGCATTAGTTGCTCGTGGTTGGCAGTTAGGTAATGTTGCCGCTATGCTTGAGCGTGCTGGTACTGATGCTGCGCGTCCAGATTGGCTAGAAGAGCAATTTGGTATTCGTGATAATCAATACCACTTAACTGAGCAACAAGCGCAAGCTATTCTTGATCTTCGTTTACATAAGTTAACAGGTCTTGAACACGGTAAGATTCTTGAAGAATATAAGCAACTTCTTGAAGAAATTGCTGAATTAATGTTCATTCTATCAAGCTCTGAGCGTTTGATGGAAGTGATCCGTGAAGAACTCGCGTTAGTGAAAGAACAGTTTAACGATGAACGTCGTACTGAAATCACAGCAGCAAGCAATGATATTGATCTAGAAGATTTGATCCCTAGAGAAGATGTTGTTGTTACGCTTTCTCACGAAGGTTACGTTAAGTACCAAATTCTGAGCGATTACGAAGCACAGCGTCGTGGTGGTAAAGGTAAAGCAGCAACGCGCATGAAGCAAGAAGACTTCATTGAACGTTTGTTGGTTGCTAATACCCATGACACGATTCTATGTTTCTCAAGCCGCGGTCGTATGTACTGGCTGAAAGTATACCAATTGCCATTGGCTAGCCGTACTGCTCGTGGTAAGCCAATTGTGAATATTTTACCACTAGAAGAAAATGAGCGTATTACCGCTATTCTTCCTGTACGTGAATACACAGAAGATAAGTTTGTCTTCATGGCAACAGCTGATGGTACCGTGAAGAAAACACCATTAACTGACTTTAGTCGTCCTCGTAGTGCCGGTATTATTGCCGTTAACTTACGTGAAGGCGATTCATTGATCGGTGTTGATGTTACTGATGGTGACTGCGATATCATGCTGTTCTCAGCATTTGGTAAAGTAGTACGTTTCTACGAAAGCCCTGTTGTTATTGACGACGAAGGCAATACCAAAGGTGGCGTACGCGGCATGGGTCGTACTGCGGCAGGTGTTCGTGGTATTAAACTTGCTGAAGGCGATAAAGTTGTTTCGCTAATTGTTCCACACAATAAAGGCGATATTCTTACAGTAACTGAAAATGGTTATGGTAAGCGTACTGGTCTTGATGAGTACCCGGCAAAGAGCCGTGCAACTCAAGGTGTAGTATCAATTAAAGTCTCTGAGCGTAACGGTAGCGTTGTTGGTGCTGTTCAAGCTGAAGACGGCGACGAATTTATGATGATCACCAATGGTGGCACATTAGTTCGAACTCGTGTTGCTGAAGTAAGCCGTGTAGGTCGTAATACTCAAGGTGTTACACTTATTCGTACTGCTGAAGACGAAAAAGTTGTTGGCCTACAACGTATTGATGAGCCAGCAGAAGTTGAATTAATTGAAGATGCTGAATTGGTTGATGGTGAGACTGTTGAAAATACAGAACTACCAGCAGCAGATGCAGAATCAGGTGATTCAACCGAGCAAGAGTAAGCCTTATAGTGCTTTATTCTGAATAAGACGCAGCCACTAGGCTGCGTTTTTTTTATCTTCGTATTTATAAACAAAGGAATGTTTAATTAAGCCTTTAAAGTTGCGCAAGAAAGGTGTAAAAATAAATAAGTGATCATTATCTCAATATTGAGATTTATTATTAATGTCTGTTTTGTAATGCTAAAAGTAGTACGATTGTGATGCTATTAGCTTTATGAAGCAGTGAATTTTTATTTTTGTAACTCGAGCAGGAGCAAGTACAGCATTATGGATAAGGTTTATAACTTTTGTGCCGGTCCGGCAATGATCCCCACTGATGTTATGGCGCAAGCCCAGCAAGAATTAATTAACTGGCAGGGCTTAGGCACTTCCGTTATGGAAGTCAGTCATCGTAGTAAAGAATTTCTTGCGGTTGCCGCTCAGTCAGAACAAGATTTACGTGAATTACTGAATATTCCTGCTAATTACCATGTATTATTTTGTCATGGTGGTGCGCGTGGTCAATTTGCTGCTGTGCCATTAAATTTATTAGGTGAGGCAACAACTGCTGATTATATGGATGGTGGTTTTTGGGCGCACAGTGCGATCGAAGAAGCCTCTAAGTATTGTCAGCCAAACAGAGTTGATATCACTTGCATTAAAGAGGGTAAAAAAGCGATTCTACCCGCAGTAGAATGGCCGCTTTCAGATGATGCTGCATTTGTGCATTTTTGTCCGAATGAAACCATTGATGGTATTGAAATTCGAGATCTACCTGTAACGGATAAACCGATTGTCGCTGATATGTCATCGACTATTTTATCACGCCAAATTGATGTGTCTAAATACGGTGTGATCTATGCTGGTGCGCAAAAAAATATTGGTCCAGCAGGTTTAACTATTGTTATTGTTCGTGATGATTTATTAGGTAAAGCAAAATCAATTTTACCAAGTATTTTAGACTATACAGTTTTAGTTGATAAAGAATCGATGTTTAATACTCCACCAACATTTGCATGGTATTTAGCGGGTGAAGTGTTCAAATGGCTTAAAAGCGTTGGTGGGGTTGCTGTAATGGAACAGCGTAACCTTGCGAAAGCTAAATTATTGTATGATTTTATCGATCATTCTGATTTCTATATTAATAATATCCATGCAGATAATCGTTCACTAATGAACGTGCCATTTCAATTGAAAAACCCTGAGCTTGATGAAGCGTTTTTAGCACAAGCAGACATCGGAGGATTAAAAGCATTGAAAGGCCATCGAGTTGCTGGCGGTATGCGTGCCTCTATTTATAATGCGATGCCATTAGAAGGTGTTCAGGCTTTGGTTGACTTTATGCAAATGTTTGAAAAAAATAATGCATAGCTAACAAGAATATTGAATTTATAAAAAATACACACTTTTTACGTGTGTATTTTTTTATAGATAATACGCAGTGGTAATACTTGGTTACAATATTTTATCTTGAGCATTTTTGATTGCTCTATATAATCCAGAGCTCATTTCTATTGCTACTGTGAATGTATGTATAAAAAATCAATATTAAAGGCATATTACAATAATTATATTCGTGATATTTCGATTGTTTTTTTATTATTACTGCCTCTTATTATTTGTAATGCAATTACATTATTTGTTGGTCATGGTTTAAACCTGATTAAGTTTAATGAATTAGCCAATAGTCTCTTTTATTTGTCTAATTTATTAATTGGTATTTACCCGATAGCACTATGTTTGATCACCAGTTATTATATTGCGACAAAACATGGCGTGAATGCCATGGTCGTTGTGCCATATTCATTAGTATTATTTATTGCGGTATCTGTTCCTAATGAATTAGTGTCAGTACATAGTGGGTTACCTAATAATCCACTTATTTCATTACTCGCTGCACTTATTTCAGCACTGTGTTGTACTTCCTTTCGTCTTTTTCCGCTTGATCCCTCACGGATTGATTTTGTGAAAACGCTTTATAAACATGTATTACACTTTGTTTGCTTCCTTCTGTTAACGGTTATCTTGGTGAGATTAACGACACTTGTTATTGATATAAGTAAAGAGACACAGCATTATCTTTCTCTTAATCCTCTTACTTTTTATGGTGGGTTAGCATACCAATTTATTTTAGGATTATTAGGGGCTATTGGTATTAACGGCCATAACTTCCTTTTTAGAGCTAAGCAGCAATTATTTGAGGATACACAACAAAACATTACTGCATGGCAAGCGGGAGAAGCCCCTTTAAATGTGCTTGGACAGGGGTTTTATGATGCTTTTCTCTCAATGGGAGGGTCGGGTAATACGATTAGCTTGTTGTTGTGTATTTTATTATTTTCAAAAGAGAGACGTCATATAACATTGGCATTCTCGGCATTACCGTTAGTTATTTTTAATATTAACGAGCTTTTATTATTTGGTTTGCCGGTTATTTTTAATCCAACATTAATTATTCCTTTTGTCTTAGTGCCTTTAGTGAGTTTTGTTGTTGTATATAGTGCGATCACATTAGGTTTTGTGAATCCAGTGAGTACTATTGTTGATTGGATGACGCCTCCTTTTATTAGCGGCTATATTGCAACTCAGCACAGTTTATCTGGTGTGATATTACAAATTGTGGTGGTTATAATAGGTATTGTTATTTATCGTCCTTTTTATCTCCATTATGCAGGCAGAAGTCCAAGTAATAATATAGCGATAAGCCATCAGTACGAACTCAGTCGTAGTACGTTAAAATCATTTTTAGGCGATGTGAATCAAGCCATGAGCAGCTATATCAGCAAACATGATATTAGTCGTCGTGTGAGTCGAATGCTGAGTTGTGGTGAATTTGTGATGCATTATCAACCGCAAATCAATTTGAATAATGATCAGCATTTATCTTTTGAAGCACTTCTTCGCTATAAAGATCCTGATGGGAAATTATTACCACCGCTATTTATCCACGATTTTCAGCAATTGGGTGCAATGAAGCAATTGGATAAAATGGTGATCGATTTAGTGTTGACCGATATGCAAAAAATGCCATTAGAGAGTGGTTGTAAGGTGGCGATTAATATATCCGCAGAAACCATTTCTGATAAACATATTGTGGCTTATATTATCGAGCGATTACGTTTTTTTAATATTTTACCTGAAGCTTTGGAAATAGAAATTACAGAGGAAGTGATTATTGTTGATGATAAGGGGGTCTCTGAAAATATCGCGGTATTGCAAGCGTTAGGGATTACTGTTGCTATTGATGATTTTGGGTCTGGTTATGCCTCTTTTCCACATTTATTAAAATTTAATTTTGATAAGGTGAAGTTAGACCGTTCGTTATTATTTAATATTGAAAATGAGCGTGAAAAAAACCTATATCAATTATTAGCTAAAATCAGTGAAGTAACCGGCTGTGTCTTGGTTGCGGAAGGGGTTGAAACAGAGATAGAAAAACAGTTTGTGCAACAATGTGGTATTGATATCGTTCAAGGTTTCTATTTTTCCAAGCCAATGACGCTTAATAATGCTTTATCATGGATGAAAACGGTTACTATTGGCAATAAAACGATCGTGGAATGATGTTATTTATCAATCTAATCTTTCATTTGTTCATAGTTAATTGTGCGGTATGAGTAAAAATAAAGTGTAGGATCAAAAACAGTTTTTTATTGTATAAGAATATTATGGATCCCCTTGTTTTTTTTATTTGCCTATTAGTTTTTATTTGTGGGTGTTTTATCCAAAGTACTATTGGCTTTGGGATGGGTGTATTAGCAGCTCCATTTATTCTGTTGCTTGAACCACGTTTAATGCCGAGTGCCATTGTTTTTATCGGTATGTTTATGTCTGCCATTGTGTGGTATCAATATCGACATGCTTTATCTCTACGCTTTTTAATCTTTGCTTTTTTAGGGCGCTTACCGGGTACATTAGTTGCTGCTTATGTCTTAATGGTGATTTCTACAGATCAATTAGAGATTATGCTCGGAGTAACAGTATTAGCTGCAGTGATATTAAGTTTAGCAAAATTACGGTTAGCACCAACCCCGATAAATTTATTCATTGGTGGTTTTATTTCAGGGGTAACAGGTACAGCGACAGGCATTGGGGGACCCCCTATAGCTTTGCTTATGCAAGCTGAAGAACCCGATCATATTCGTGCTAATCTAGCTGCATTTTTTTGTTTAACTAATATTATATCATTGGTGGCATTGCATTATTCAGGACGGTTCACAATGGCTGATTTTAGTTCGATTGTGTGGTTATTACCCGCACCGATTATTGCTAGTGTTATTGCATATCGTATTCGCCATAAAATTAAAAAACAAGTGATGCAATATGGCGTATTAGTCTTATGTTCGTTATCTGCAATAGTTTCATTATCGCAAGGTTTACATATTTTTAGTTAGAGTAATAACCGCTTAAATTGATAGGTAAGCTGTTATTGTTAGTGCGAGAATATAGTGCCGTTATTGTTGAGGATAAATTAATTTATTTGTATCAAAGCCTGCTTGTTTAGCAAGAGCAAGATAACGATGAAGTAATTCAGGCGATATGTCTTTTTCGCGAGCTAAAATCCATAAATAATCATAATTATAGCTACTGACTAATGCAGCGGAATAATCATCTTCAAGTGCAAAGATAATATAGCTACCATAAAAGGGCCCAAAGAAAGACACTTTGAGATGACCAATATTGGGTTGGTTAACCAATTTAGCCTTGCCTTGGGCTTGTTGCCACTGTTGATTTTCACTATTAAAGCCACGATTAATGACTTTAATACTACTGTCTGGATTTAAGCTATAAGTAGCTGTTACTTGATCTAATCCACGCTCAAAACTATGATCCAATCGTACTATTTCATACCACTGACCGAGATAACGATTCACATCAAAATGTGTAACTGGTTCGACGTTAGTTGGTTTTCCCGTTGTACAACCACTGAGTATGGTTAATAAACAAAGACTGAAAATCCATTTAATATAAATTAGCATCCATTCTTCCTTATTTATGGTTGCGGTGGTGAAAAAATGACTTCAGCGGTAAAAGTAACCTCATTATCTGTAATTGTGAATGGCCACTGCATACGTTCACAAATACGCTGCACTATTACTAATCCGCAGCCATAACCTTGGTTATAGATTTCATTGCCATCATGGCGATTGATAACTATAAGGTGATCATGTGCCAATTTTATTTCTATATCACCAATACTGTAGCTAAATGCATTTTTTATCAGATTATTAATGATTATAGTGATAAAACTGAGTGGAGCATTAATGGTGGCAGAGTGATTAATTTCAAGATAGTAGCTGGCATCTTGTTTAGCAAATAAAGGTTCCATTATAATTAATTGCTGACGAAGCTGAACAGCAAGATCACATTGATTAAAATGATGTTTTTCAATCGATTCTTTGCCTAATAATAAGAATGTTTCGGTTAGGATCCGCATATCATCACTGGCTTGATGTAATCTAGTAATCGCTTTTTTTGCAACGTTGGGTTGGTTGGGTACTTTATTGAGTAAATCAGCAGAACCTTGAATTACCATGATCGGCGTACGTAATTCATGGGATGCAAAACGACTAAATTCTTTTTCACGCTGAAAAAAACCAGCAATATTATTTTTACTATCCAATAATGCTTGTTCAATCTCTCGTGTTTCACGATATTGGGTTTCGATTTCAAAATTTGGCTGATCAGGTGGCATTTGGCGAATTCTCTGATCTATTTTTGCTAATGGTTGTGATAAAGAACGTACAAAATAGAAGCTGTAGCCACCCATAATTAACGAGAGTAATAATCCAAAAATAAAGGTGAAATAATGAAGGCTATCTTCATAGTCATCAAGATAATCATCTGCATCATCCTGATAAATAACATACATTAGTCCTCGTCCTGATGGGTGATCAAAGACTAAAAAGTGTTTATCTTCAGTACCTCGTAAATGCTCAAAAAAACCTGGCTGATTATATTTTTCTAGCCATTTTGGCAATGATTTCTCACTCCAGTAACTTTTGAATTCACTGTTATTAGGCAGGGGAGCATTATCCCCCATTTCTTTATAGTCGATAACATATTGACTTGATTCTTTATCCAGCCAATGATGAAGACTAATGACTTCTAATTGATTCTCAGCAACATAAATAACCGCCCAAAATAAGATGAACATACCAAAGGTCATTAGCCCAAAGCTTAAACCGACCTTGCGATAAATGCTGGGAAAACTATGTGGTTTTGATGCGGTAACCTTGTCCATGAATTGTCTCTAATCGTGAAGTAGTAAAACCTTTATCAATCGCATTACGTAATCCATAAATATGGCTGCGTAAAGCATCGCTAGAAGGGGAGTCTTCCCCCCAAATGGTATCAATGACTTGCTGGCGGCTAACAATATTCGGTGCATGATGTAATAACACTTTCAGTATTTTAAATTGAATGCGGCTTAGTTTAATGGTTTTACCATCACGGCTAACTTCATCACTGCGGTTATTCATTATAATATCAGCATATTTTAATATGCCAATATCTTGCCTTGGGCCTCTATTTGCTAAGGCGTACAGCCGTAAACATAGCTCTTCCATCGCAAAAGGCTTTAATAAGTAATCATCGCCGCCGGCTTTAAATGCTGCCACTTTATCTTCAAGAGTATCTTTGGCAGTTAAGAATAGAATTGGTGTGCCACAATAGAGTTCATTACGTATTTTTTGAACCGCGGCAATACCATCTATTTTAGGCATCATGATATCCATAATAATGACGTCATAATGGTTATTTTCAATAAAGGTAAGTGCTGCTTGACCATGATAAGCACAATCAGCAGTCATACCTTCAAGTTCTAGATAATCTGCAATAGTTTCTACAATCTGATAGTTATCATCAACAATAAGAATTTTCATCTTTTCAATTAAGCTCTTCACGAATACTTCACGTTTGATGATCTAGTATACCCACCAATAAAACAATATTCATAATTTGTTAATCAAAAGGTTTGTATTCATGAAGAAAATCACATTAGCGACATTGATTGGTCTAGTTCTTACGGGTTGTGGCGGTGGCGGCGGTGATGATAGTGCTGCACCTCAACCACCTGTTGAGACCAAGCCTCAGTTGGTAATGGGTACGATTGACCGTATTGATCCTGTTAATAATGAAATTACAGTCAATGGCATGCCATACCAAGTTAATGATGTTGAATACGCAAATAAACCGTTAGCAGATGGTATTGCACTATTACAGCCTCAGATGATGGTTGAATTAACTGCATTAACTAAGTCAAATGTAACTGTGAGTATTGAACCGACAATGGTTGGTATCATCAGTGATATCACAGCGAATACATTTGTTGTAAATGGTGTCACGCTAGATTACAAACTAGATCCAGAGTTAGCTGGTGAGTGGGTAATGGTGTCGTCATTACCGGTTGTGACAGAATTAGGTCTTGGTTATAAAGTGTTATCTGTTATTAAAATTGAAAAAGATGATTTTGGTAATCGCTATGAGCTTGAAGGACGTTTAACTAATTTGAATGAAGAGGATCAGACATTTAAAATTGGTGCTAGCACGTTAGTTAATTTTTCGAAGGCAGCTAATTTAGATGAAATTGAGTGTGATGATGATCGTCAAGGTATTCAATGTTTAACTAATGCCGATAAACAATGGGTTGAAGTTAGCGGTGAAATGCAAGGTGGTATTTTCATGGCTGATGAAGTTGAGATTGACAGTGATGATGCTGAAGGACAAGAAGTTGAAATTGAGGGTATTATTACTGATATAAATTCAGATAAAACCAAGTTTACCCTCAATGCTCGAAATCAATTTAGCATTAATAATCAAACAAAAATTGAATATAACGATCAATATGTAGATAAAAGCATGCTTGCGATAGGCTCATTTATTGAAGTTGAAGCGTTAAATGGCGTTGCTCAAGAGATCGAGTTAGATTCTGATGATAGTAACGTATCTGGTTTTCGTGAATTTGAGAAAAAAGGCATTCTTGAGAACATTACAGCAACTAGTTTTACTGTAAATGGTTTTAAAATTGATATCGATAGCCAAATTATTATTGATAATAACGAAAAACTTGTCGATCTTGATGGTTTTCGTGTTGAGGTTGAAGGTGTAATTATCGGTAATCGTTATGTTGCACGTGAAATTGAACGTGATTAAATAACCTCGAACCTCGAACCTCGAACCTCGAACCTCGAACCTCGAACCTCGAACCTC
>SAMEA5043655__coassemble_38_pt1 | contig 32993 bp, 24 predicted proteins | sample SAMEA5043655__metabat2_low_PE_001 | metagenome-assembled genome bin SAMEA5043655 (sample SAMEA5043655) | Gadus morhua
TAATTATGCGGTTGATTTTATTGAAGCGGTTGCTGATATTAAACGTACCTTACCCTATGCGATGATTTCTGGCGGCGTGTCTAATGTGTCATTTTCATTTCGAGGTAATAACCCAGTTCGAGAAGCGATCCATGCGGTATTTTTATATTACTGTTTTAAGAATGGCATGGATATGGGGATCGTCAATGCAGGTCAGTTAGCGATTTATGATGATCTGTCTGATGAATTACGCAATGCCGTTGAAGATGTCGTACTTAATCGTCGTGATGATAGTACTGATCGCCTACTCGATATTGCTGCGAATTATCGTGATAGTGGTGCCGTTGAAGAAGATCGCACTTTACAAGAATGGCGCAGTTGGCCAGTTGAAAAACGGTTAGAACATGCACTTGTTAAAGGCATCACTGAGTTCATTGTCGAGGATACTGAACTTGCACGAGTGAATGCGGATAAGCCATTAGAAGTGATTGAAGGCCCATTGATGGCAGGGATGAATGTCGTTGGTGACTTGTTCGGTGAAGGTAAGATGTTTTTACCCCAAGTCGTTAAATCTGCACGGGTTATGAAACAAGCCGTTGCTCATTTAGAGCCGTACATTAATGCCGAAAAACAAGCAGGGTATACCAACGGTAAGATTTTATTAGCCACGGTAAAAGGTGATGTACACGATATTGGTAAGAATATTGTTGGGGTGGTACTTCAATGTAATAACTATGAAATTATTGATCTTGGTGTAATGGTGTCATGCGATAAAATTTTGCAGGTCGCTCAAGAACAGAATGTCGATATTATTGGTTTGAGTGGTTTGATCACCCCTTCGCTTGATGAAATGGTATATGTCGCTAAAGAAATGCAGCGCCGAGGTTTTGAGGTGCCATTATTGATTGGTGGTGCTACTACCTCAAAAGCACATACCGCGGTTAAAATTGAACAAAACTATCAACAGCCAGTGGTGTATGTATCCAATGCCTCACGGGCGGTAGGTGTCTGTTCCGCGTTATTGTCTGAACAACAAAAACCGGCCTTTGTCGAGCGGTTAGCGGCAGAGTATGACATTGTGAGTGAACAACATGCGCGTAAAAAGCCACGAACGCCTCCAGTCTCTCTTGATCAGGCTCGAGCGAATGCTGTTGTCCTTGATTGGGATAATTACACGCCGCCAGCGCCTAAAAAAGCGGGTGTACACACTTTTACTGACTTTCCGGTTGCTAAATTACGCCAATATATCGATTGGACGCCATTTTTTATGACTTGGTCATTAAGTGGGAAATATCCAACGATTTTACGCCATGAAGTGGTGGGGGTTGAAGCGACTAAGTTGTTTGCAGATGCAAATCAGATCCTCGATGATATTGAACGGACAGGGATGATCAAAGCCAATGGAGTGTGTGGCTTATTCCCTGCTAATAATATTGGTGATGATATTGAGGTTTACACTGATGAAACCCGCACAGAAGTATTAACGGTACTGCATGGCTTACGTCAACAAACCAAGAAGCCGAAGGGCCCTAATTATTGTTTGTCTGATTACATAGCCCCTAAAGAAAGTGGTAAAGCCGACTGGATTGGTGCGTTCGCTGTAACTGGTGGTATTGGTGAATATGACATTGCTGATCAGTTTAAAGCGCAGGGTGATGATTATAACGCGATCATGGTTCAAGCGGTGGCGGATCGATTAGCAGAAGCGTTTGCTGAATGCATGCACCAAATGGTACGTAAACAAATTTGGGGCTATGCAGCGGATGAAGATCTCAGTAATGATGATTTGATCCGTGAAAAATATCAGGGTATTCGTCCGGCTCCTGGTTATGCTGCTTGTCCTGAACATACTGAAAAAGGGGCTATTTGGCAGTTATTGGATGCTGAAGCCAATACAGGGATGGTACTGACCGAGAGCTATGCGATGTGGCCGGGTGCAGCGGTATCGGGGTGGTATTTTTCACATCCAGATGCGCGCTATTTTGCGGTAGCGCAGATCCAACAAGATCAGTTGGAAAGTTATGCTGATCGCAAAGGTTGGGATTTGACTGAAGCTGAAAAGTGGTTAGGGCCTAATTTGTCATAAAAATATTGGGTTGAAATAAAAAAGGCGCAAATATTGCGCCTTTTTTGGGTCTTTTTTTCTTGTTGGTGCTGATAGTGATTATTCTAATAGTTGCTGATGAAGTGTTGTAACCACTGATTTTGCATCGGCTTCATTGACTAAGAAGCACAGATTATGCGGACTAGCACCATAGCAAATGAGACGTAAATTATATGCATCAAGCGCACCAAAGATATGTTTGGCTGAGCCTTTACTGTCACTCATATGATTCCCAATCAATGCCACTAACGACAAACCTTGTTCAATATCGACGCGGCATAATTGATTGAGCTGTTCAACGGCGGCTAAGGGTAATGTCGGTGCACCGCCGCCAGTATCGGTTTGATCAAGGGTTAATGAAACGCTGACTTCGGAGGTGGTAATTAAATCGACCGAGATTTTATGTTCAGCCAAAATACGAAACACTTCGGCTAAAAATCCATAAGCCTGAAACATATTGAGACTGGTTAAGGTCACCATAGTTTGGTTACCACGCAGTGCCAATGCTCGAAATAGTGGCGCTTGATCAACGGTTTTTCGAATCCAAGTTCCGCCTTGTTGGGGATCTTTTGATGAGCCGACAAAGACTGGGATTTGGTGGCGAACCGCAGGCACCAATGTTGATGGATGGAGGATTTTGGCACCAAAGTTAGCCATTTCAGAGGCCTCACTAAAGCTGATTTCTTTAATTGGTTTAGCGGCGGCGGTAATACGTGGATCGGTGGTGTACATGCCGGGGACATCAGTCCAGATCTCTAACGTGGTCGCATCAACGGCTTCTGCAATTAATGCGGCGCTGTAATCACTTCCTCCTCGACCTAGAGTGGTGGTATTGCCTTGGCCATCTCTGCCGATAAAACCTTGTGAGACCAAAATATGGGTTGTCAGTTGTGGAATTAAATGTTGTTGAGCTAATTGACGGATAAGCTTTGGCTGTGGAATCGCTTTGCCAAATTGATCATCAGTACGCATAACCTCACGAATATCAAACCGAATCGCGGCGGCATTCATTTCGATTAAAATTTGATTAAACAGATAGGTTGATAATAGCTCGCCATGACTGACCAGTTGATCGGTGAGTTGGGGTGATGATGCAATTGCTGCTTGTGCAGCAGCTGATGCAATATCATCGAATAATGCGTAAATAGCACCACTAACTGTGTGTGGGTGCTGTAGTTGATTCAGTATTTGTTGGTGAGTATCGGTTAATTGCTGTAAATGTTGCTGGCGTGAGGTGGTATCGGTGATGCCATTGGATAATGCGACCAGTAAATTAGTCACCCCAGAACAGGCACTAATAAGCACTATTTTGGTGTTTGGATTTGCGATAACGATCTCGGCACTGCGGCACATTGCTGGATAGTCAGCGACACTGGTGCCGCCGAATTTAGCCACAACCAATGGGGTTACTGTAGGGGGTGGAATCATGCTCATTACGGTGTTCTCCCTTTCTTGTAAATAGTGCAAGGTAAATGCTTTGCTTCGGAAGAATTCCCGACGTCCATTGTCGAGGAGGTAATAGGCAGTAACGCACCTCTTCTGTAGTGAATAAACACTGTTGTTATTGAATAGGAAATCGCCCTTAGTTGTCAATTGTTAAATGATGATTTCTCAATAGTTAATAAAAAGTATGCGTAACTAGCAGGGTTTTGGTTGGTTACTTGCAGCTTTAGCGTTGCTCTAATACTCTGTAATAACAATTAACTGTCCATCACCGTATTGATAATAATCATGATTTAATGGAGTTGAATCTATGCCTATCACCAGTTTTATACCCCCTCAAAGAACACTTATGGGACCAGGACCTTCTGATATCTATCCGCAAGTATTGCAAGCGCTAAGCCGTCCGACAATTGGTCATCTTGATCCGTTATTTATTAAAATGATGGATGAACTTAAACAGTTGCTGCAATACGCTTTTCAAACCAATAATGCATTTACCATTGCAGTATCAGCGCCGGGTAGTGCGGGAATGGAAGCGTGTTTTGTTAATTTGGTTGAAGCGGGTGACAAGGTATTAGTTTGCCGTAATGGTGTTTTTGGTGACCGCATGCGAGAGAACGTTGAACGCTGTGGTGGCATTGCAATCATGGTTGATAATGCATGGGGGGAGCCCGTCTCGCCAGTTTTAGTTGAGCAAGCATTACACGACGATCCTGAGATTAAAATTGTCGCATTTGTACATGCGGAAACTTCAACAGGGGCGCTATCTGATGCTAAAACCTTGGCTGAAATTGCGCGTAGATATGGCTGTTTAACCATTGTCGATGCCGTGACTTCATTGGGTGGTGTACCTTTGCTGGTGGATGAATGGCAATTGGATGCGGTTTATTCGGGCAGTCAAAAATGCTTATCTTGTGTGCCAGGATTGTCTCCACTAACGTTTTCCGAGCAAGCAATTGCTAAAATTCAGCAACGTAAAACGCCAGTGCAAAGTTGGTTTTTAGATCAAAGTTTAGTGCTGGGTTATTGGAGTGGTGAAGGTAAGCGTAGCTATCATCATACCGCGCCAGTGAACAGTTTATATGCATTACATGAAGCATTAGTGTTGTTACACAATGAAGGTTTAGAGCAAGCATGGCAGCGTCATCAGCGGGCCCATCTTGAATTAAAAACTGGACTTGAAGCGCTAGGAATTAGCTTTGTGGTTGAAGAGGCGTATCGCTTACCACAACTTAATGCGGTTTATATTCCTGATGGTGTCGATGATGCTGCAGTAAGATCAACCTTATTAGAACGCTATAATCTTGAGATCGGTGCTGGGTTGGGGACACTCGCAGGTAAAGCATGGCGGATTGGATTGATGGGTTATGCTGCCCGTAGTGAAAATGTTGCTTTGTGCCTTAAAGCCCTTGAAAGTACGTTAAAATAAACCTGATGATAACCATCAATGGTGATCGTTCGCCATTGATGGTTATCCGTCATTATTTCGCAGCAGAGACTGCCGCTGTTGTCGCGCTTGAGGTTGTAATCCCCGGAAATAATTGTTGTGCTTCTGCGGCTACTTGCTCAGCTTGGGCTGTGTTACCTTGATCGTTATATGCTAAGACTAAGTTTTGATATAACGCCGGTCGTGGCCATGTTTGGGCTTTTTGGTTAGCCCAACGAATATAATCAGCAACCAGCTGTGGTTTATCGGTGGCGATGCCAAGTTGTAATTGGGTGAGGTGTAAATCCCATTCAAACCGATGTTGCCATGCCCATGGATTATTCACTTTGACTAAATAGTTGATATTAACCGGACGGGTGGTTTCAAACTTAGTCAGTAACCAACCTGAATATAAAGTGGTGATCATAAAACTGCTGATCATAATCGGTAGTGCGATCGCACCAACTTTAAGGGCGAGTACGTACTGATTTTGGTAGCGATGATACTTGGTGGTGAGATTATCAACCCAAAAGATCAGAATAATAAACATGATCCAATGTGCTAGTGAGTGATAAAACGGGTATTCAAGTTGAGTATGTAACACTATCGGAAAAAATAATCCCACTAAGGCTAATTGAGTACCATTGGGGGCTTTTTTAATGCTAATCAATACAGCCAAAGCTGCCAACATTAACCCGAGTAACGGTATCACTCCACCTTCTACAGCCCAATAAAGTAATTCATTATGGGGATGATCCAAACTCGCAACACCTGCTAGGTATTGTTGAGGATTCTGCTGATGCCACAGTGCCGTTTGGGTGATATAGGTCACTTCAAATTTTCCATAACCATAACCGGTTAATGGCTTAGTGGTAAACATGTCATAAGCCTGTGGCATCATAACTGATCGTTGACTTTCTAGGGTGACACGTGCCTGCTGAGAAAATGAGCTGTCGGTGGTGCTACTGACTTGCCACGCTAATGCAAGGGCTAATAGCAGCATCAGGCCCCACATTCGCTGTTGATATTTAGCCGCAAAGCGATATAAATAAGGCAGCATTAATAATGAGCCAATGCTTGCGCCCAACCAACCCGTGCGTGAGTTAAGTACTACCAGTAGTGGAATGGTTAATACCGGAACCGCGAGTAAGATCAGGTGTTGCCATGCCCATTTACCACGATAACGCGGTAAGCGAGCTAATAGATAAGCGGCGATAACCAGCCCAGTGGCTAAGAAACTCGCCATTACATTCGGTTGTTGGAAAATACCATAGGGGCGGTTGGCAATAGTGTCATAACCAAAACTATTATTGGTTGGTAAGCATAAAAATTGATACCAGCCAAACATCGCTTCAATTAATACCGCGATGGTAATAAACCACAGTAATCGTTGGCGTTGGCTATGAGTAAAAACAAATTGTTGTAAGCTGATGAAAAATAAAAAACCAGCCCAGAGGGTAAGCAAGCGGTTTAAAACAGCAAAGCCATCGGCGTTAGCGTAAAACACCGGTAACGACAATAAGACACAACTGCTAAATAAAATTAGCGTCATACGAGAATAACGCCACACTTTTTGACGACAAATTTCTAATAGACCACAACTGATCGCAAAACTAAATGGGATCCATGCACTGGCATTAAAAGATAATTCAAGCCCTGAACCACCAGGGTTATGCTGAAAATAATGCATTGCAACGATAAAAAATACGCCAACACTGGCTAAGAAAAAACGCACTAAAGGTAAAGGTTTAGAAATCCGTTTCTGTTCTAATTTCGTACCTTGAAGTTGTAACACTGTCATGGTGAGTCCTGAGTGAAAAAGCAAACAGGCTGACCAATGTCAACCTGCTTGATAGGGCTTAATTAGGCTTTACAATTAAATGTTGAGTAAGGGTTTAAGAAATCTTGCTGTATGAGAACCCGCGACCAGTGCTACTTGCTCAGGGGTACCTGTCGCGATAATTTCACCACCACCATTACCGCCTTCAGGGCCAAGATCAATCACCCAATCAGCGGTTTTAATGACATCGAGATTATGTTCGATAACCACAATGGTATTGCCGCGATCGCGTAGCTTATGCAATACCGTTAGCAATTGCTGAATATCGTGGAAGTGTAAGCCTGTCGTTGGTTCATCTAAAATATATAAGGTTTTACCCGTATCACGTTTAGATAATTCTTTAGCGAGTTTAACCCGCTGAGCTTCACCGCCGGATAAAGTTGTCGCTGCTTGACCAAGGCGAATATACGATAAGCCGACATCGATTAATGTCTGCAACTTTCTTGCAATTGCTGGAACAGGTTCAAAAAATTGATGAGCATCTTCAACCGTGAGTTGTAATACTTCATCAATACTTTTGCCTTTGTAGTGAACTTCTAAGGTTTCACGGTTATAGCGCTTACCTTTACAGGCATCACAGGGGACATAAACGTCAGGTAAAAAGTGCATTTCAACTTTAATCACCCCATCTCCTTGGCAGGCTTCACAACGACCGCCACGAACGTTAAAGCTAAAACGACCCGGTTTATAACCTCGAGATCGAGACTCTTGAGTGCCTGCAAATAATTCACGAATAGGCGTAAAAATACCCGTATAAGTTGCAGGATTTGAGCGTGGTGTGCGGCCTATCGGGCTTTGATCAATATCGATCACTTTATCAAAATGTTCTAAATTCTGAATTTCTTTATAAGGCGCTGGTGTACCAGTAGTTGCACCATTGAGTCGCTGGTGGGCGATCTTAAAGAAAGTGTCATTGATCAAGGTTGATTTACCTGATCCAGAAACACCGGTAATACAGGTAAGTAGCCCGACTGGAATTTCGACATTAACGTCTTTAAGATTATTGCCGCTAGCACCTAAAAGTTTGACGGTTTTAGCTGCATCAAACGGGACGCGTTGCGCAGGAATAGCGATTGATTTTTTACCGCTAAGATATTGACCAGTTAACGATTTTTTGGACTTTAAAATATCTTTAATCGTGCCCTCTGCAATAATTTCACCGCCATGGACACCTGCACCTGGGCCGATATCGATTACATAATCAGCAGCGCGAATCGCGTCTTCATCATGTTCCACCACAATCACTGTATTTCCCAGATCACGGAGATGGATCAGGGTTTTGAGTAAGCGTTCGTTGTCACGCTGATGAAGGCCAATCGAAGGTTCATCAAGCACATACATCACCCCCATTAGACCAGCACCAATTTGGCTCGCAAGTCGAATACGCTGTGCTTCACCACCTGAAAGGGTGTCAGCACTGCGAGATAGGCTGAGATAGTTAAGGCCAACATTGATCAAGAAACTTAAACGTTCATTGATTTCTTTTAATATTTTTGCGGCAATTTGTGCCCGTTGACCGGTTAATGTTAATTGATCAAAGAAAGTAAACGCGTCATTGATGCTCATATCACAGATATGGGGTAGGTTAGTTTCCCCGATAAAGACGTGACGTGCTTCTTGGCGTAACCGTGATCCATGGCAGCTAGCGCAAGGTTTGGTTGAGACAAATTTAGCTAATTCTTCACGAACAGAATTCGATTCAGTTTCGTGATAACGGCGCTCCATATTATTTAAAATACCTTCGAAGGGATGCCGACGAACGGTAATATCACCGCGATCATTAATATATTTAAATTCTATATCTGTGGTGCCAGAGCCACTGAGGATCACAGTTTTAATTTTTTTAGGTAGCGTATCGAAAGGGGCTTCAATATCAAATTTAAAATGCTCTGCCAGTGACTTGAGCATTTGAAAGTAATAAAAGTTACGTTTATCCCAGCCGCGAATAGCACCACCCGCTAAACTAAGTTCGCCATTTTGTAGCACACGTTCAGGATCAAAATATTGCTGAACCCCTAACCCATCACAGGTGCCACATGCGCCAGCAGGGTTATTGAATGAGAACAACCGCGGCTCAAGCTCTTGCATGCTATAACCACACTGCGGGCAAGCAAAGTTAGCTGAAAAAACCTGCTCTGGTAATTCATCAGCTATCATTGGGGCAATAATCACCGTACCACCGGATAATTCGAGCGCAGTTTCAAATGATTCAGCTAAGCGTAGCTGGAGATCATTGCGGACTTTAATACGATCAACGACCACTTCAATAGTGTGTTTCTTATGGAGTTCTAATGTTGGTGGATCGGAAAGATCACACACTTCACCGTCAATACGAGCGCGAATGTAACCTTGAGCGGCAAGGTTGGCGAGGGTTTTTACATGTTCGCCTTTGCGCTCTTTGACTATTGGCGCGAGCAACATTAATTTGCTGCCTTCATCCATGGCGAGTACTTGATCAACCATTTGACTAACAGTTTGGGCTGCAAGAGGCGCGTTATGAGTTGGGCAACGAGGTTCACCTACACGCGCATAGAGTAAGCGTAAATAGTCGTAAATTTCAGTGATGGTGCCAACTGTCGATCGAGGGTTATGCGAGGTTGATTTTTGTTCAATTGAAATGGCAGGAGATAAGCCTTCAATATGATCAACATCGGGCTTTTCCATTAATGATAGAAATTGACGTGCATAAGCCGATAGTGATTCGACATAGCGGCGTTGACCTTCGGCATATAACGTATCAAAGGCTAAAGATGATTTTCCTGAACCCGATAAGCCGGTGATAACAACGAGCTTGTCGCGAGGAATGGAAATATTGATGTTTTTGAGATTATGGGTGCGGGCACCCTGTACTTCGATGTAATCCATACCAATCACTATTCTTTTGCTAGATTGTAAGTGAGTAGTATTTCATAGCCGCTTTTAATGAGCAAAAGATACTGAATAAAAACACAGTGGCGGAATAAAAAAAATCCCGCTATAAAAAGCGGGATTGTTTAATGTTTGGTTTACTTACTTCTTGCTAGTTTGTTGCTTAGCTAGTGTAGAAGATTGGTCTTTCTTATAGATGTTTTCGTAGCAGTAGTTTGTTGCTTCAATGTAGCCATCAACGCTACCACAGTCAAAACGCTTACCTTTAAATTTGAATGCTAGAACACAACCAGATTGTGCTTGTTTTAGTAGAGCATCAGTGATTTGGATTTCACCGCCTTTACCTGGTTCTGTTTGTTCGATGATATCAAAAATATCAGGCGTTAGAATGTAACGACCGATAATAGCAAGGTTGCTTGGTGCTGTGCCTGGTTCTGGTTTCTCTACCATGTTATCAACACGGAATAGATCATCACGGATCATTTGACCTGCGATCACACCGTATTTATGGGTATCTTCTTCTGGTACTTCTTCAACCGCTACGATTGAACAACGGAATTGCTTATAAAGTGCCGCCATTTGAGCTAATACGCCTTGCTCTTCGTTAACACAAAGGTCATCGGCAAGTACGACTGCGAACGGTTCGTTACCAACAAGCTCGCGTCCCATAAGGATAGCGTGACCTAGGCCTTTCATTTCACCTTGACGGATGTAAGTGAAATGAGCTGAATCAATTACGCGACGGATATCAAACAATAGATCTTCTTTGTTAGTACCGCTGATTTGGTGTTCTAGCTCGTAGTTTTTATCAAAGTGATCCATCAAGGTATTTTTACCACGACCAGTAACAATACACATACCATTCATGCCAGCTTGAATCGCTTCCTCAACACCATATTCAATCAAAGGTTTGTTTACGATTGGCATCATCTCTTTTGGCATTGATTTTGTTGCTGGAAGAAAACGAGTGCCGTAGCCAGCTGCTGGAAATAGACATTTCTTGATCATAGTGTTTCCTAGATTTTATGTAATTGATTATGTGTTGAGCACAGATTGAAATCTTGCTGCTAATTTCATTATGAGAATTAACAAAACAATAGTCATTATTGTTTTGTTAACGCCTAATTGCTTTGTAATGGTAGAGATTTTAAACAATAAATCAACTGAATATCATCGTTGTTCTCGCAAAAAATAACAATAAATTAAAGATGTATAACCTTTAATTATTACCTCTAATGATAAAAATTATATTTTTATCTAAGGTTATTTTTATAACGGTAACCTGAAAATGATATTATTTATTATCTGATGTTATTTATTTGTTTTTAATATACTTACTATTATCTTCAATATTTTTTATCAATAAGTAACCGATTTATTAAAAGATCTTAGCGAATAATAATATAATCAATGTAGATTATATTACTTGTTTTTTTATAGTCTATATATTTCAACCATTGAAGTGTCATAAAAATGACAGTTTTGGTGCGGTAATGATTGTCATTGAATTTTTATATAGATATTGCTTATGTTTTGATGTTGAATTAGTGGTATCTGGTATAGATAATTGCGGGGCGTAACTGACTTTGACGCTATGCCTTGACCTTGCTGGCATGATAAACTGTATGATTAAGTATAAACTTTGACTAAGCGGCTATTAACACCCAATACCGTCGCTATCAGCTTTGGAGTGAACTATGGCCAGTCGTGGCGTAAATAAAGTTATTCTAATCGGTAACTTAGGAAATGATCCAGAAATTCGTTACATGCCGAGCGGTGGTGCAGTAGCTAACATTACTATTGCAACCTCTGAGTCTTGGCGTGATAAAGCTACCGGTGAGCAACGTGAAAAAACGGAATGGCATCGTGTAGCATTGTTTGGGAAATTGGCAGAAGTCGCTGGTGAGTACCTACGTAAAGGTTCACAAGTGTACATTGAAGGTCAATTACAAACACGTAAGTGGCAAAACCAGCAAGGCCAAGATCAATACACTACGGAAGTGGTTGTGCAAGGTTTTAACGGTGTGATGCAAATGCTAGGTGGCCGTAATGGTGGCCAAGGTGCGCCTATGGGTGGTCAACAACAACAGCAGAATCAAGGTAATTGGGGTCAACCTCAACAACCTGCTGCTGCGCCACAGCAAAACTATGCACCACAACAGCCACAGCAACATCAGCAAGCACCGCAGCAGTCTGCTCCACAGCAACCGCAGCAACAATATAATGAGCCACCAATGGATTTTGACGACGATATTCCGTTCTAGATCCTAAAAAATAATAAGCAATTATATTTAGCTTACTAAAATGTATTAACCCAGCATTATTGCTGGGTTTTTTTTGTGTATCAAAAAGATCACGCCTAAGCTAGACTATTAATATTATTGTTATTTTTTGTCTTATTATATTTATGAAACGTTTAGATATCGTTATTAGCCTTTTATTGTCTTTATTACTAACCATTGGCGTTGGTTATAATGGTAATAAAATGATCATAGTGACTGGGTGCTTATTTTTTGCATTAGTTTTTTTATCATCTAAACGTTGGTTGAAATGGTTGGTTATATTCCCTATTGGTTTGGTGGCGGTATTATACTTCCAGTCTGGTTATATTTATGGGCACCCTAATATAGGTATTATTGCATCATTAGTTGAAACCAATAAACGTGAAAGTATTGAATTTTTATTAGCTGTCCCAATCAAAGTATGGTTACTTAACATTCTTTTAGTTATGTTGTTTTGTTATTATTTAGCTCGCATTCAGTTTGTATTTCAATGGCATAAATCTGCTATTTTAGTGGGGGGTATTTGCTTTTACTTTTCGTCTTTAAGTTTGTTTATCAATCATATTTATAGTAGTACTGAACATTACCTTGTCCAAATGAAAGCGATTAGAAACAGTATTCATCAGACTGCGGATTGGACAATTTTAAGTGCTAAACCTAAATATAAAAACTATGTCTTAATCGTTGGCGAAAGCATGCGCAAAGACTATATGTCAGCTTACGGTTATCCAATGGATACCACGCCTTTCTTAGCCAAAACTCCTGCAATATTGGTTAATGGTTATTTGTCGACAGCCTCCCATACCGCCGTGTCATTACCGAGAACGCTAGGTATGAGTCATGGCTTAGATTTACATCCAGTTAATAATATTATTACTTTAGCTAACGCCGCGAAGATGAAAACAATATGGCTATCAAATCAAGGTTTTATTGGGAAATATGATACGGCAGTGTCAGCAATAGCAGTTCATGCAACAGAAAAACAATTTTTGAAAAAAGGTAATTTTCTGACCAATAATACCAGTGATTATGCATTATTACCTTTATTTAAACAGGCACTAGCGCAGCCTTATAATGGTTCCAAATTAATTGTGTTGCATATTATGGGATCACATGAGAATTTTTGTGATCGAATTAAAAAAGATATTTATGGGTTAAAAGATAAAGATTTATCTTGTTATTTATCTACTTATAATCAAACGGATACCATTATTAAAACGGTAGTTAATGATTTAAAAACAACCAACGAAAGTTATTCATTATTTTATTTTTCTGATCATGGGCTTGATAATGTCAGTCGTGTTAAAGGACAAACACAATTAGTGCATGGTGATTTATATAAACAAAATTATGAAGTACCACTGATTGAAATAGCCAGTGATATTAAGCAGCATATTCAGTTGAATAAACATATTAGTGCGTTTGATTTTATGTCTATTTTCTCTCACTGGATCGGTGTTAAAACAGCCCAGTTACCAGCATTTAGTGTTTACCAAGCACCACTAGTGAAAAATATTCAAGTATTAAGTGGTAATCAAATGGTGCCTTTTAATTCACTGAAAAATGATCCTGATGAAATTATTGAGCCACAGTAATCATGATTATTTAATGTTATTTTTTAGGGGTGAATAAGGGCGTTGTTGGTATCGACAGCGCCGATTTTTGTTTAATGAAATCAATGAATAATTTTGTTTTAACATGGTGGTAATTTAATTTAGGGTAATAAGCATAAATGGCATTGGTCGGTTGCTTCAATGTTGGTAGCACAGGTACCAGCAAGCCATTATCTAATTCTCGTTTTATGGTTTGGCTACTGGTTAAAATTAATCCCATTCCAGCAACGGCACCTGCAACTAGAGCTTCTGGATTAGAGGTAATGAAATTGCCCTGTAATCGCAGCCGTTGATTATGCTCAAAGATATGATCTTGTTGATGATCTTGATCGCCAAATAATAGGTAATTATGCTGGCATAATTGTTCGGCAGTGGTGATGGGGGGATTGTTTTCAAGATAGGTGGGGGCCGCATAAAAACCATTGCAGTAACTTAAAAGTTTAGTGGCGATATAACTACAAGAATTAAATTCAGTGATTTCGCTACTGATAAAAACATCGAGATTAAGATTGGGTACCTGACCAGGTGTTACTGTATGGAGCTCAATTTTTATTTTTGGGTAGCGTTGGCTAAACTCAGCTAAGTAATTGACTAATAATCGACTTCCAGTTGCGAGTGGTGCCCCCAGACGCAATATACCGCCAACATCACCATAGGTTGCTGTTGTTTCTGCGAGCATTTGTTGCCAATCATTCACTAATAATACGCTGCGTTGATAAAATAATTGTCCTGCATCTGTCACGGTTAAGTGACGGGTAGTACGTTTTAATAGTTGGACACCAAGCTGTTTTTCTAACCAAGATAATCGTTTTGATAATGCCGAACTGGACGTATTGAGTTTGTTCGCAGCTTGCGCCAATGATCCATGTTCGACTACGGTAATAAAGCTATTAGCACAGGTGATCCAATCCATAATATATTATTCCTTTATTACAATATTAATAATCGATTAACGGGTCTAATGTAGCGTATGCTTAGCGAGGAAAAAATGATTAAGATCGTTTTGATGATTTAAGTATTAATATTAATGACTTATATGAAATAAGGATGATATGAGAAAAGCCTCAAGGATGAAGTTAACAAATCGCTTAGTTGCCTTTGTGACGATGATCGTGATTTGCGCGATTTTAGTGATTTTTATTGGTGGTGCATTGAGTTTTCGTAAACTTGGCCAAGACTCATTAGTGCATTATCTTGATGGTGTTGTTAGTGTTATTGATCAAGAACTCTCCGAGTCTCAAGGATCTCAAGCGTTATCTCGTTGGCTGCCGACGTTACTCAAAGCGAGTAATGTGGTGACATTAACGATTAAAGATGGTGATAAGCAACTATTTGGTTTTAAAGGTAACCAAATCGTTCCTGATCCTAATGTTATCTATCATCATCAATATTTACTGCCGACACATTCAGGCTACCAAGTAACGATTGCAGCCATTCCTCTTTATAGTGAATTTACCTACTCTCTCGGTGCGATGTCTTCAATTACATTGGCGATATTGATTGTCATCTTGGGCTTAATTCGTGGTGTACATTGGTTACGTACGCAATTATATGGCTCTGAATTATTAGAAGAGCGTGGGCGAATGATTTTAGCGGGTCGGGTTGACCAATACGCTGAAGGCAATGATTATGAATGGCCAGCAACGGCGAGTTTAGCCCTTGATCAATTGATTAGCGAACTTAAAGATGCCCGTCAAGAACGCAGTCGGTTTGATACTTTTATTCGTACACATACTTTCTTAGATCAACTCACAGGCACGGCAAATCGAGTCTTATTTGATAGTCGGTTGCAGTCGATGGTGCAAGATCAAGATAGTCACGGCGCAGTGATCTTATTACGTTTAAGTGACTGGGATGAAATGTGTGCTCAGCAAGGAAGAAGTATTGCTGATGAATTGTTACAAGATATTAGTGTGATCCTCTCTAATTTTATTCAGCGTTTCCCTGATACGGTATTAGCGCGTTATTTTGATGCTGAATTCGCCATTCTCATTCCGCAACAGCCAGCTAAAGAAATTAAACTGTTTACTCATCAATTATTGAATGCCGTTGAGCGTTTATCGCCTCCGCCACCGATGGAAAAAGATAATTGGTGTCATATTGGCGTAACTTATTTTCATGGTGGTGATCGCCGTGGGCGGATTATGGATGAAGTCGATATTGCTTTACGTAGCTCACAGTTACAAGGGACTAATAATTGGAATAGCTTTAACAAAGATCATCAATGGGACAAATCACGCGGAAATGTACGCTGGCGAACCTTGATTGATAAAACCTTAACTCAAGGTGGGCCACTATTATATCAACAGCCTATTATTATGGCGGCCGATGAACAAATAATGAGTTATGCCTTATTGGCGCGTATTAGGGATGATAATGGTGACATTATTAAAGCCTCTAATTTTATGTCAGCGGTAGAGCAAGTGGGTTATTCGGTACGTTTTGATCGGGCTGTGATTAGTCAAACTCTAGTATTACTTAAACAGCAATCTGCTGATAATAGTTATGCGGTTAATATTACGACCATCAGTTTACGTGACAAAAAATTTGTTAAATGGCTTCGATATGAGTTATTGCAATTACCGCGTCCGGTATTAAATCGGTTATTGTTTGAAGTATCAGAAAGTATGTTGGTTAAACATCTGGATGCGATACGACCAGTATTACGAATGTTAAGCGGTCTTGGTTGCAAGCTTGTTGTTTCAAAAGCGGGCAGGACGATTGTTAGTACTTACTACATTAAAGACATTAAAGCGGATTATATTAAATTACATCGTGGTTTAGTACGGGATATTCATCAGCGCCAAGAAAATCAATTGTTTGTTAGAAGTATGCTTGGTGCGTGTGCTAATAGCGATGCTCAAGTGATTGCAGTTGGAGTAGAAACCAACAAGGAATGGCGAGTGTTACAACAGCTTGGGGTGGTTGCGGCACAAGGTCGTTTGTTTGTTACTGAGCAGCCAATAATACGCGGTCACAATCCTTAAAAGAGATTATGCTGAACATATTAATATGATAGTTATCATTTAAAGTGATGTAGATCCGACATCCAATACATTAATATTGTGAAGCAGCTGTTATTTACCTAAAGTGCGCGTTGTTATTTAGCTCTTACTTTTGGCTTGTCTGCTCATGGTCCAACGCGTATTTTCTTCGTTTTTGTTACGTAAAAATCCCTCATTAAATGCTGCTATTAGTCTATTTTCTGATGCGGTTGTTATCGCTGTTGAAAATGAAGCTGACGTTATTGTTGATTCTGTGCCAATCACCTCGACCTCTGAGTGGCCAAGTGTGATTGAAAGGTTGATCGCCAAGCATCAACTTACTGGTAGTCAACTTGCGGTTGTTTTAGGGCAGGGTTTATACCAAAGTTTATTGATTGATAAACCAGAGTTAAGTGGTGATGAGCTGACACTCGCTTTACCTTATCTGGTGAAAGATTTAGTCAATGAAGCGCCTGAAGATATTGTTGCTGATGGTTTTAGTAGTTTACATAACGATCGGCTGCAGGTGTTTGTTAGCACTCGCCAACAACTAAATAAGATTGTATCAGCTTGCCAAACTGGAGGGTGCACTGTTGGCTGCATGACTGTTGAAAGTGTCGTTTGGAGTGAATTCACGGTTGAAAATCGCAGTCAATTAGTGGTTCATCGCTATGGTAATGGTAATTTACAATTAACCGCATTTAGTCAGAATAAACTCTTTTTTCAACGTCAATTGCGAGGGTTTGATGTCCCTCTAGTTTCAGAACCAAGCTCTGATATTCAAGCCTTGCAACTTGATAGTTTAGCGTTAGAACTGCAACGGTCGTTAGATTTTCTGAGTGCGAAATTACGTGATGATCCAATTAGTCAGCTATTAATTAGTTGTGATAATGACAATAATCAACAATTAGCATTGGCATTAAATGAACGCCTAACTGTGATGGTTCAGGCGGTTGAACCTTCATTGAGCTTATTAACATCTACGGGAACACGTGTTGCTTGGGCAGGGCTTAAGCAAGGGTTTTCGTCTGCAATTAATCTCTATTCACAACATCTGCAACCCAAACGACAATGGCTAAGCCTTAATAACATGGTCGCGAGTTGGTTGATATTAGTGGTATTAATTGGCGTAATCAGTGGGGTTTATTCTTTTAAATCACGTCAGTTAGTCCCTCAATTAGTGACCAATAAAGCACAATTAACTACCGCACAAAGCCAATTAACGCTGACTCAAAAACAATTATTACTCCATATTGTTAGTCCGATAAAACAGCAGCGTATCAGTGCATTAGAACAAGAAGTTATTGCGAAACAATCAACATTAGAAGCTGTTGCTACTCATGACGCAAGTTTAATGGTCGGCTATGGCCAAGTATTAACGCAACTTGCTACTGCGGCCTCAAACAATATTGCGATTGAACGTATTTTAATTTCAGGTAATGCCATGGATCTCAACGGTGTTGCTCGTTCTCCTGATGCGGTCCCACGCTGGTTAGGTACCTTTAATCGTTATTCCACCTTAGCAGATCGCCGATTTCAGTTACTTGATATTGGTCGAAATGACAGCAATCAAATCACTTTCATATTGCAAGCCCAACGTATACAAGAGGCAAATTAATGAAGATAACGTGGCTTCAATGCCAACAAAAATTCACTAGTTTGTCAGTGCGAGAGCAATGGTTGATTACGGTTTCAGGTTGGATTGCAATTGGCTTTGTTGGGGTGTTTATGGTGCTGGAGCCACAATGGTTACAGTTAAAAAGCCAAACTAATAGCGTACAGGTGATGAATAATGACGTGGTAGCTACTCGTAACAAAATCACTGTATTGCAACGTCAATTAGCTCAAGATCCAAATAAAGAAATTGAAGCTAAAATAGCTCAGCTGAACAAGAAAAATGCCCAGTTAGTGCAACAGTTACAACAAAAAATAGGCCGTTTAATTTCGCCCGCACAAATGCTGCATATTCTTGAGCAAGTATTGCGTCACAGTAACGCATTGCGTTTACAAAGTATTGTGTCGTTGCCCGCAGCTCAACTAATGAGTGGCAATGAGCAAGGCTATTATATTCACCCAGTACGGATGATATTTGAAGGACAATATTTTGATGTTATTCGTTATTTAACTCAGCTTGAGGCGTTACCTGTTAATTATTATTGGCGCAATTTGAACTATCAAGTGATGCAATATCCATGGGCGAAAATTGAGCTTGAGTTATATACGTTAAGTGAAAGTAAGGACTTCATTGGTGGTTAAATATATTGTGGAGGGATTTGCAATTAGCTGTTTATTTCATGCCCTAACTGTACAGGCACAGCAAGATCCTACTGCTCCTTTGGGATGGCAAAAAAAAACATCGGCAACCATCATTTCAACACCGAGATTACCGCAGTTACAGAGTGTTATTTGTGATCAGTCCCGCTGTCGTGCCACTTTAAACGGCCAAACGCTAACGGTTGGTCGCTATATAGAAGGTTATAGAGTTAGTCAGATTAATGACAGCTCAGTAATAGTAACCCGTAATCAAAAACAGTGGCAATTGTCGCTATTTACCGCGAATATTAAGCAGTGAAGGGTCGTAAAAATATGCAACGAATCATACTTGGTACACTTATCACTTCGTTGGTAGGGTGTTCAACTCAAATGGGGCATCAATCGCCCGTTGCAATTAAACAAGCACTCAATCAAGCAGCCAATGATGCGGTAAGTCGCCCTGCGTTTGAATTACCGGCGTCCGTTAATGCTGATTTGATGCCAACATTGGACAGTAGTGATTTTGCGTCATCTCAAGCACGAGAGAAACGGTTTCGAGTTAATGCCCGTAATGTTGATGCCAATGCCTTCTTTTCGAGTTTAGTTCAAGGAACGCCTTTTAATATCGTGATCCATCCTAATGTGAGTGGCTTAATTAGCTTACAGTTAAAAGATGTCACTCTTGATGACGTGTTGGATGTTGTTGATGATGTTTATGGTTATAGCACCACTCGTAAAGGCAATATTATTCAGGTGTTTCCCGCCACTTTACGCACCGATATTATTCCTGTTGATTATTTGCACCTTCAGCGTCAAGGGGTGTCGTTAACTTCAATCACAACCGGTTCAATTACCAATACTAATAATTCAACATCTGCAAATGATGAGGTCAATGTTTCTGAGGATGTCAGTACCACAACGGGTGGTACGACGATTAAAACCAGTTCGGAAAGTGACTTTTGGCAACAGCTAGAAAAAGTGGTTCGCGGCATGATCGGTCACGGTGAAGGCCGTAATGTGATGATATCACCGCAAGCGGGTTTGATTTCTGTGCGTGCCTTTCCCAATGAATTGCGTGAAGTAAAACAATTTCTGGGTATTTCACAACAGCGTTTAGTGCGTCAGGTGGTATTGGAAGCCAAGATCATGGAGGTCACTTTGAATGATAGTTACCAACAAGGGATCAATTGGCAAAATATCACCCGTAGTATTGGTGGTACCAATATTACTATTGGCTCAACCCCCATCGTCAATACTGCGGCAATTGCTGCTTTACCCGGTGGAAACGCTATTTCAGACCTGTTAGGCGGTCAAACCAATATTACCATTAGTGATGGTAATTTCACTTCGGTGTTAAGTTTTCTGGAAACCCAAGGTGATCTTAATGTGCTCTCAAGTCCTCGTGTAACCGCCGCTAATAATCAAAAAGCGGTGATCAAAGTCGGTGGTGATGAATATTTTGTCACCAATGTGTCGAGTAGTAATGTCTCGGGTGATAACAGTACAGCGGCTCCTGATATTGAATTAACGCCATTTTTCTCAGGGATCTCATTGGATGTGACACCTCAAATTGATGATCAAGGTGGGGTGTTATTACATGTTCATCCTACCGTTGTGGATATTAAAAACGAGATCAAAGCGGTCGATCTTGGTGAAAAGTTTGGGGTTTATCAATTACCTTTAGCTAAAAGTACCATTCGTGAATCGGATTCAATTATTCATGCTCGCAGTGGTGATGTGGTGGTGATTGGTGGTTTGATGAAAACAGTAATGACAGATCAAGTGTCAAAAGTACCGTTATTAGGTGACATTCCGTTGGTGGGAAATCTGTTTCGTAATATTAATAAAGTGAAGCAAAAAACAGAATTGGTTATTTTATTAAAGCCAACAGTGATCAGTGATCAAACGTGGCAAAAAGAGATTGAACGCTCACGGGCACTGGTTGATGAATGGTTTCCAGAAGATAAGTAACGGATGTATTTATCACATTTTGGGCTTCATTCAGCCCCGTTTTCATTAACACCGAATACCGCCTTATTTCATGCCTTGCCAACTCACATAACAGCCATTGATACGCTATTGGCAGGGTTAGCAATGGGCGATGGTATTATGCAGCTGTCAGGTGAGGTTGGTACGGGAAAAACCCTCATTTGTCGAATGTTAATCAATCGGTTACCACCACAATATGATTTAGTGTATTTACCGACACCAGCCCAATGTGGAATAACATTGCAGGTGGCGTTAGCGTATGAATTAGGGCTTCAGATCGAAGTTGATCGATATCGACTCACGGTTGATATTCATGATCAATTATTACAGCGTAAAGCCAATGGGCGCGCAGTGGTGGTGGTGATTGATGAGGCGCAAGCACTGGCTGATGATGCCCTTGAGATGATCCGTCTATTAGGTAACCTTGAGACTGAATCTGAAAAATTACTCCACATTGTATTAATTGGTCAGCCCGAATTAGATCAACGCTTAGCGCATTATCAGTTACGTCAATTGCAACAGCGAATAACGTTACGAGCGATTTTGTTACCGTTAACGGAGGCCGAAGCTGTGGCTTATATTGAGCATCGAATGTTATTCGCGGGAAGTTGTTCTGCGTTATTTTCCATTGCCCAAGCGCGGGCTATTTGGTTTGCGAGTGGTGGTATTCCAAGATTGATTAATCAATTAGCACATAAAGCATTATTAGTGGCCTGTAGCCAGCAGCGTGATTGTATTTATCAGCAAGACATTAATATTGCTATTGCTGATACCGTAGCAGCTCGCCAGCCGAGTTGGTTGTGGTGGCGATGGTTGGGATGGAGATATTTATGAGTGAGTTAAATCGCCGTTTGAGTGCTTTAGCGCAGCAGCAACCCCATGATGCCACAACAGTATTACAGGCTGCGACAATCACACCGTTACCGAACAAACGCGGTAACTACAGTGTTGTTGTGATGATAATCTTGCTACTTATTGCCTTGGTGATTGGGGTTCATTATTGGCGTCAATCCACTGTAGCGCTTGCTGCTATAACGTCAGTCTCATCATCAACGCTAACCTTGCCAGCCAAGAGTTCATTACCCGTCATAGTTGCCCCCAAAGAAACGCCGCCAGTAAAAAAGGTAGTGCTACCTCCTGTTGTAATACCCGTGGTGGCTAGTTCAACGGGTATCGATTCTGAGCCAGTAGATTTGGCTGCAATGCCCGTTGCTGAAGCAGCGATTGAAACGATTGAGATGGAACAAGAACTCGCCAGTTCCTATGAGCAAGGTTATGACAGTGGCTATCAACAAGCATTAATCGAACAGCAACAAGTGAAAAATGTGGCTGTTGAGCAGCCCAAAAAGGTGAAATCTACTGTCGATCTTAGGCCATTACCAAGCAGTTTATCGATTCAAACGGTGGCGTTAACACCATCGCAATTGGCTGAGGTTGAATACCATAAAGCTGAAAAAGTATTACGTCAGACGAACAGTCATCAGGCGATTGTGCACCTTGAAGCGGCACTAAAATATCGCCCTCAGTGGATCGTTGCTCGTCAAAAATTGGCGGCATTATATTATGGTCGTGGTGATAATCGCCAAGCGGTGGCGATGTTACAGCAAGGATTACAACAACAGCCACAGAATACTGAATTACGGTTAACGTTAGCCAAACTCTTGGTTAATGAAAAGCAACCTCAAGCGGCATTAACGGTATTAGAACAGCCATTAAAAGTTGATTCAGTAGCCTTTCTAGCAATGCGGGCAGCACTTGCTCAGCAGTTAAACAACACGGCTTTAGCACTAACGAGCTATCAACAGTTATTACAACAAGATGCAACTGATGGTCGCTGGTGGCTTGGATTAGCGATTGCTCAAGATCGTAGCCAACAGCCGACATCAGCATTAGTTTCTTATCGTAATGGGCTCATGCATGGTGGGATATCGGTGGCATCACAACAATTTATTCAACAACGCATAACGGCATTACAACCTCAAAGGAGCTAACAGATGCAAATTCGATTACGTAAACGTTTAGGTGATTTGTTGGTTGATGAGCATGTTATTGCGCAGCAGCAGTTGGATCAAGCCCTTCATCAGCAGCAAATTACGGGGCGTAAATTAGGTGATACGCTGATTGGAATGGGATTTCTTAGTGAACAGCAGTTGTTGCAATTTTTAGCGCAACAATTAGCGATTCCGTTGGTCGATTTGACGCGAATTGTGGTTGATAGCGATGTAGTGAACTTACTCTCAGAAGTTCACGCGCGCCGTTTACGGGCTTTAGTGATCAGCCGCCGCGGTGAGGTAATACGGGTTGCCATGAGTGATCCTGCGGATCTGGCGATGCAAGAAGCGCTGCTTAACCAATTACATAACTATCAAGTAGAGTTTGTGATCGCACCAGAGCGGCAGTTGATCACCGCTTTTGATCGTTATTATCGTCGTACTAAAGAAATAGCCTCGTTTGCTGAACAACTTAACGCCGAGCATCAAACTCAACAACATTACGGATTTGGGTTTGATGATCAGGATAATGATGAAATGACAGTGGTAAAGCTGATCAATTCATTGTTTGAAGATGCGTTGCAAGTGGGGGCATCAGATATTCATATTGAACCGGATGAAAATGTGCTGCGTATACGGCAGCGTATTGACGGTATTTTGCATGAAACCTTACTGAATGAAAGCAGTGTTGCATCTGCATTAGTTTTACGACTTAAGCTTATGAGCGGGCTTGATATTTCAGAAAAACGTTTACCTCAAGATGGACGCTTTAATATTAAGGTTCGCGATCATTCGGTCGATATTCGAGTCTCGACCATGCCGGTGCAATATGGTGAATCGGTGGTAATGCGATTATTGGATCAATCAGCAGGCATTCTCGATCTCGATCATGTTGGTATGCCCGCCGATATTTTATTGCGAGTACGACGTCAGCTAAAACGCCCTCATGGAATGGTGTTAGTCACAGGACCTACAGGGTCGGGTAAAACGACCACATTATATGGTGCCCTTAACGAACTTAATGTAGCAGGTAAAAAATTAATTACCGCAGAAGATCCGGTTGAATATCGTTTACCGCGAGTGAATCAGGTGCAGGTCAATAATAAAATTGGGCTGACTTTTTCATCTATTTTACGAACTTTTTTACGTCAAGATCCCGATGTGATTTTGGTCGGTGAAATGCGTGATCAAGAAACGGTTGAAATTGGATTACGGGCAGCATTAACGGGCCATTTAGTACTCTCAACATTACATACCAATAATGCAATTGATAGTGCCTTACGAATGATAGATATGCAGGCGCCAGGTTATCTGGTCGCTAGCGCGGTAAGAGCCGTATTAGCACAGCGATTAGTACGGCGAGTATGCCGAGATTGTGCCCAAGAAGCGGTATTAGAAGATGAGCAAAAAATATGGTTACAAGCGCGTCATCTTGGTTATGAGCATTCGGTATTTAAATTAGGACAAGGTTGTCAAAGCTGTAATTTTACCGGTTATAAAGGCCGTATAGGGGTGTTTGAGTTATTAGAGATCGATCAACCGATGATGGATGCATTACGCAATAATAATGCGGTGCTATTTAGTCAAATAGCACGAGAAAGTGAAGGCTACAAGCCGTTAGTTGAATCGGCATTAGCATTGGCTTTAGCTGGAGTTACTAGTTTAGATGAAGTGATGATCTTAGTGGACGGTGATTTTGATGATTATCATGTTGGGTTAGCAGCTAATGAAACGCTTTAATTATCGCGGTCGAAGTGTACAAGGCAATATTCAGCGGGGCCAGCTAGAAGCACCAACACAATCAGCGGCGACAGATCAATTATTACGCCAAGGTATTATTCCGTTAGAGATTAAACTGGCTACTGAGAATAGTTCATTACTATCGATTAGTGCCTTATTGCACCGACAGTTACCACTTGAAGTATTAGTGATTTTTTGTCGGCAGTTATACAGTTTAACCAAGGCTGGTGTACCGCTGTTACGGGCGTTTAAAGGCCTAGAACAAAGTGCTAGTCATCCATTATTACGCTCAACCTTAGCGATAGTTGCCACTGAGTTAACTAATGGACACTCGTTATCAACCGCAATGAAGCAGCATCCACGAGTGTTTTCTGATTTATTTGTGTCAATGATCCATGTTGGTGAAAATACTGGTCGTTTGGATCAGACTTTGTTGCAGTTGGCGAATTATTATCAGCAAGAGATGGATACTCGGCGTCAAATAAAGTCAGCCATGCGCTATCCAATGTTTGTGATGGTGGCGATCGGATTGGCGCTGGTGGTGTTAAATACGCAAGTTATTCCACAGTTTGCTGGTATGTTTGCGCGTTTTGGGGTCGATTTACCGTGGCCGACCAAAGTATTGATTACGACCTCCAATGTGTTTGTTAATTATTGGCCGGTAATGATTATTTTTAGCGTAGCGACTTGGGGTGGTATTCGTCTATGGCGTAATACCGTTGCTGGTCAGCAGCGCTGGGATCTATGGCGATTACGCGTACCGATTGTGGGTAGCATTATCAATCGAGCTCTAATGGCGCGTTTTTCTCGTACCTTTGCGTTAATGGTACGGGCGGGATTACCACTCAACCAAGCTCTAAAGATGGCAGCGGAAGCATTAGATAATCGTTTTTTAGAACAACGATTATTGGAAATGAAGCTCGGTATTGAAAGTGGTTCAAGTATTGCGACCACAGCGGCTAATACTGAAATATTTACGCCGCTGGTATTACAGATGATCGCTGTCGGTGAAGAAACCGGTCAAATAGATGATTTATTATTAGAAGCGGCTGATTTTTATGAGCGTGAAGTTGATTATGATTTAACGACCTTAACCGCACGTATCGAGCCATTATTATTACTTGTTGTGTCGGCTATGGTGTTATTACTCTCACTTGGTATCTTTCTTCCAATGTGGGGAATGTTGGATGTCGCTAATTCTGGGTGATATTTATAAATTATTATCAATATATTTAAATTCCATTGATAATAATATTAATTTTATATTAATAGTTATATTAACGATCTACTTTATTATTGTTAATTATATTAGCTATGAGATTCCCTAAAAGAATGATACCAATCTTAATTGGTATTAATCTTTTTTATTATTAATTAGTCACAAAATAGTGCTGGTATTTTTTTGACGAAATGAGAAACTATGGAGATAGTTTTTTGACAGTTTATATTGTTAGGAATAACCATTGTCAATACGACATCAAGGATTTTCATTTATTGAATTGGTTATTGTTATGGTCGTTATTGGATTATTAACAGCAACAGCATTACCGTTATTTATTAATATTATTTATCAAGCTAAACAAGCTGCTATTGAAACCATTAGTGGTCATTTTGCGACGGCAGTTATTTCTGCGCGCTCACAATGGGAAGCGGATGGTCGACCGCGAAACGCTGATAATAATATTGTTAATTATGATGGTAGCGTTCTTAAATTAACCCCTTCAATAACAACTCGCTCGGGGGGAATAGGTTATCCATTTGGATTGTTAACGGGTCCTACTAAGGATGTAGAGCAATTAACGGTTCAAGATTGTGTTGATCTAATGGCCCATTTATTACAAATCCCTCCACCTGTAACGGCATTAATAACCGATGTTGCAACGGGGAAGTATGTTTTTTTCGCCACAGTTGAAAGTCAGTCGACTGATAAATTGTGTCGTTATTACCAGTTAGCATTAGCTAACAGCAATCGCTCAGGCGTAATTAATGTGACTGCCGGGCATTCATTTACTTACATTCCGGCTCAAGGTCGCGTTGAAGTGAATCTACATAAGAAAAAGGACTAAATTATGCAACGTCAAAACGGTTTTACATTAATTGAATTGGTAGTGGTGATTGTTATTTTGGGTATTCTTGCCGTTACAGCAGCCCCTAAGTTTTTGAACTTGCAAGACGATGCGCGTGCGTCATCACTGCAAGGCCTAAAAGGCGCCATTGATGGTGCAGCAGGCATTACTTACGGTAAGGCTGCGATTAAAGGTGTTGAGAGTGTATCTGCTGCTAAGACTACTTTCGATAATATCGAGATTATTTATGGCTATCCAACAGCAACATCGGCTGGTATTGGTGCAGCGATGACGGGTTTTTCTGATTGGACTGATGTTACTCCGACTACTGCTACTACACCTAAAACATTAGTATTAACTTACAAAGGTAATACTGATGCTAACTGTAGCGTAACTTATACTCAAGCAACCGATTCTACAGCAGCTTTCACTTCTGTGAAAATGACAGGTGCTGGTTGTAAGCCATCATCAGCTACTAATGAAACACTATAACTAACAATTAGCGCTCTTTGGAGCGCTATTTAGTAATGCTATTTTTTTATTTGAGAAATAGCATCACTAAATAATTATTATCAAAGGTTAACGCTGTGGCGCGACAACAGGGATTCACCTTAATTGAGTTAGTGATGGTAATTATTGTATTGGCCATTATCTCGGTTACAGCTGCTAGTCGTTACGCTAGCAAATCCAGTTTTAGTGCTGAGCTAATGCGCGATCAAGCGATCTCAATCGCCCGTCAAATTCAAATTAGTGCCATGCAACAACAGCAGTTAGCTTGTGCCACCTTGACCATCACCGAATCGTTATTTGGTTGTGCGATTCAACAAAATCCCATCAATTATCTTACGACAGCAAACGATCAGGTCACTATTACCCCGAACTATTTTCTTGGTTTTAATTTACTCGGTCAGCCATTTAATCCACAAGGTGAACGTCAGTGTATGACGGGATCAGGCTGTGAGATCACCTTTACTGCTAATAATAACAATCAGGCAAAAATGTGTATTAATCAGCAGGGTTATATTCATACTGGGGCTTGTTTATGAAGTGCTTGGTTCATCATGTTCAGCGTGGATTTACGCTGATTGAAATGATTATTACGATTGTCATTTTTGCGGTGGCGATGGTTATTTTAAGCCGTTTTTTATTGCCCCAAATTGCATTATCAGCTGAGCCGCATTATCAAGCCCGTGCTGCGGCATTAGCCAATGCGATGATGACTGAAATTTTAGCGCGAAAATTTGATGCTAACAGTGATGATAATGGTGAGCAGATCCGCTGTGATGATACCCAAGACTTACAAGGTAAGGTGATCAGTAATCCTTGTTCTATAAGTTTAACGTCACCTATAGATAGACAACAGTTTGCAACGGTTGATGATTATATTGGTTGTTGGCAAGGAAAGAGTGCTAATTGTAAAAATGGTAATGGACGTGAACTAAGTAATGCAGTGGGTGATGTCATTGCTGATGACTACAGCCATTTTACGGTAACGGTTACTGTTTTTTACGATAATAATTTAACTAATTTCTCCAATCCAACAACGGCGGTGGTAGTCCCACATAATTATAAACGGATCAATATGGTGATTGATAGCGGTCGCTATGGACGTTATCAATTTGCAGCGTATCGAGGCAACTATTAATGTTATCGCGGCGCTCGCAAGGATTTACATTGATCGAATTGATCATGGTGATCATGGTGATGGCATTTATTACTATCGGTATTGGTCGCTTTGTCAGTCTTGGTACTGAGGGTTATTTGCAAACTCGCGACCGGGAACAATTACAATCCCAAGCCCGATTTGCGGTTGAGAGAATTAGTCGCGAATTACGTGATGCGGTGCCAAATAGCCTTGAAATCACTAGTGATGGGCAATGTTTGGCGTTTAAGCCGATTCAATACAATGGTGATTATGTTAACCCAAGCTTAACTCATATAGATGTAGATGTGATTTCAGGGTTTCTTACTCAGACTGCCGCGCCAATATTTGAAACCAATATGATGGTAGTGATTAACCCCCATAAACCGCAAGATTTTGATGTTGCTAGTGAGCAAATTGCTAAAGTGAAAGCGATAAATAAAGGCACTGAAAGCAATCAGTGGCAATTTGAACTTGATGGTCAACATAGCTTTGGCAGTGGTTCATTGGCACAGCGTTTCTATATTTATACTCATAGCGTTAAGTTTTGCATTGAAAGTAATAGCCTCACACGTATGACCATCAATAATTCGGGAATCGAATCACAGCCAATATTACTGGCACAATATATCGATACTAATTTGTCTGCTTTTGAGCTCGACAATGCCGCCCTTGCGCGTAGTGCGTTAGTGGCTTGGCAATTAACGTTTACTCGCAATGGTGAAATTAGCCGTTATAACCATGCCGTACAGGTGATGAATGCGCCGTAATTCTGCTGTTTCATTACGTTCACAAACAGGCAGCGCCTTAGTGGTGGCTATTTTTATTATTACGGTGATGTCGATGATGGCTGCCGCGATGATCAAAATTAACGCATCTCAAACCGTTACAACTACTCAAGAAATATTAGGTACCCGAGCATGGTTTGCGGCTCACAGTGGGATTGAGATCAGTCTTAATAAATTATTTCCAATTGGTGATCCTAATCAAATGTTAACTTGTGATGTTATTTCTAATCAGATCCCGCTGGTGGATTTTGATGGCTGTAAGGTCAGCGTGGAATGTGATGAGTTTGTGGCTAACGATGATGCAAAGCGTAGAATTCAACTGCGTAGTACAGGACGTTGTGGCAGTGGGCAATATCTAGTCGCTCGCCAGCAACAAGTGTGGGTTAAGGGATTGGTACAATGAAATTTGCAATTATTCTAAGCTGTTATTTGTTGTTAGTGAGCTTTAATGCTATTGCTGAGCCTGTATTTGATTTTGGTCAGTATCAGGTCACTAATAAAAATGGCTGCATTGAGAGTGACTGTGAAATTATTTTAGAAAAAACCTTTACTCATAAGCCGTTGGTTTTTTTAATGCCCACCATTACTAACAATGGATTAGACGCGCCATCAACACTAAAAGTAACTGCAATCTATAAAAAAACAGCGGAAAAATATGCTTTTAAAGTACGGCAGATATATCCAGTTATTAGCGATAAAATAGAGCTTGAAGATGGTGATGAATTTGAACCCAATAAGGATATTGAGTTAAATGAAGAGCTTGAGCTATATAAAATACCAATGATGAAGATCGCTTACTTCGCTATGGAAGAAGGCGAAATAGCTTTAGGTCATAAAGGTCGAATTCTCGCGGGTAAAAAAGAGATCCGTCATAATCTTGAGGGCGGTATTAAAAGTCTTTATAAAAATCAAAAATTACAAAAAAATAGTGCGGAACAGTTAGTGAAAAGTGGCAAACTGATTTCAATTCCTTTGCCTCCACAATTTAAGAGCCCAGGGGCAATGGCGGAAATTCAGCCTACTACTACTGTTGCAATTCCAACTGATGACGATGTTGAAATAAATTGGTTTACGCCATTAATGATACGTAATAACAATCATAGTAATAATAATTTTGGTGATTTTTATTTAGGTGTTGATAGTTCAGAAACTGGTGCGGTACTGCATAAAAAAGTAACTGTGGCTTATTTATTGGTTGAAGGGAGCGGCTTTCATCGTGGATTACAATTCGCATTGGGCTCCGCTGAAACCCCAAATACATTAAAAGATGATTATAGTGGCAATGCGCTAATTACTCAGCCTGTATTAGAACAATGTAAGGGATTTACTACACTAAATAATACCAATTTCGATTTTTCTGAACAGAGTCAGAATCCAATTTTATTTATGGCGTCTAAAAATTCGCGTTTTGGCTCCAATGGCGGTTGGGTGCGTTTGTGTCAGGTAGAAACTGATGCGGTAGCTCAGCGGTTGAAAGTCAGTTTTGTTAATGATGAAGATCTTAATGAAAATAACTATCCTGAGCGTAAACATGCCAATGAAGAAGTGGGCTTTATGGCTTTTCAGCGCCGTGTTGCTGAAGAAGTGTGTGACGTTTTTCCTGGGCCAGCACAAACTTGGCAAGGTTCAGCTGGTATTTTTACTGGCTCTCATAAAGTAAATATTAAAGGCGCTGAGTTTGTTGATGGTCATCATCGATTAGGTTTTAGTACTGTAATCAGTAGTTATAACCCTAATGATTATTGTAATGGTAAGCAATGCTTTAGTGCCGATGGGAATCCTACACTTTACGCAAAAAAAAAATTATTACCGACGTGGCCATCAAAGGATGATGGTGATTTTTCTGTAGATAAAATAAAACCTAATAAAAAAGAATATTGGTTTAAAAAATTATATTTATCAGATGGTAAGTTAACCACTTTTCCGAAAGGAACTAAATTACATCTACAAGATTTAGATATTAGTAATGGTTCACAATTGGCAGCTGATACTATGGTTGCAGATGACTTACAAATTTTTATTCATGGTATAAAAAATACAGGTAGTCGAGAAATTGTTACTTTAAGTAAAGGTAGTCGCCTACATGGATTACTGTACTCAGAGTTTAAGGTTTCAATGTCAAATGGTGTATCAGATAAAGAGAAAACGATTATTATCGGCGCGGTAACGGCTCAAGCTATTGATATGAGTGGTGCTTGGGGAAGCAATAATCGTTGGACTGAAATTATTGGTCAAAGTGCGTGCTTTGAAGCCCAACCTGAATATCAATTAGCAATTACTCCAACCGTTGCAACCTCAACTTTGTGTGAACCTCAGAAAATAACCTTTTTAGTATCGAAAGTTGGCGCTGCTGATGCTGATTTTAAAGGTGATATTACATTTAGTATTCAGTCTGAGACTGGCGGTAAATGGGCGCGCAATGTCAATCTTAATAATGCCCAATCATTTGGTGTCGGTTCTTCAGATTTTGTGCTGGCAAACAGTGGTTCAAGTCGTGCTATTTGGTTGCAGCCCAATGGTGCAGAAACAGTAACTGTTACTGCATCGATTGCTGATATGGCAGGTGATAAGCCGGTCGGGGAATACAGTTTCATTCCGGGTGGGTTTAGTGTCACTCCCAATAACAACAATATTATTGCTGGTCAGCCATTTTCTGTAACGGTTAAAGCGGTTGCTTGTGCTAATCAACCCAATCTTAATGATGCTGTTATTACTCAATATAGTGGTGTCAAGCAACTTGAGTTTGATACTCGTTATCTAGCACCGTCTCAAGGTCAATATCATGTTGGTGCGGTGAGGGGGGGCGATGAGTTATCGTCATTAAAGGTCAATTTTACCAACGGTATATCTGATGCTATTCGAATGCGTTATCGTGATGCCGGAAGTGTTAATTTAGTCGTTAAAGATAAAACCTGTACCAGTGACTACTGTGAGCTTATAACAACTAAAACTAATCAACTTAAAACCACAGATCTTCCGCAAGGGTTGGTGGGCGAAGCGAGTGTACATTCGCGCCCATGGACATTTGCGATGTGTCCTCAAGCTAACGATAGTTTTACTGGAACGACAAATAGTGGCAATGGCTTAGTCGCCGCTGGTGATACTTTTGTTATGAGAGCTAAGCCGCTGCAATGGATGGCAGGCGATAAGGTAAATAATTCTATTGATGTTAGCGATGATAAATATTGCCAGCGACCGATTACGCCTAACTTCTTTGCTCAAGACGCGCCAGTAGCAACAGTAACGGCCTCTGTTGTTGGCATTGATACGCCCCAAAAAGGTCACCAAGGTAAATTAACCGGAAAAGTAGCTCAATCAAATACAGAGTTACATGATAATACGGCCATGATTTTTGATGATTTACGTTGGAGTGAGGTTGGTAGTGTCAAGTTAGCAATGACAGCTGATAGCTATCTCGGTATAACGATAAATCCTAGCCAGCGCGCGATTGGGCGTTTTTATCCAAAACAGTTTGTTATTAAAGACAGTGCTATCATCAATGCCCATATTGAATCAACACCGTTCACTTATATGGATCAAACCTTTACTGCTAATGCGATAATTGAAGCGCAAAATGCGGCTGGTGAAGCAACGCTAAATTACGGTAAATTTACCCCTCAGTTAAAAGAGAGTTTGCTATTAACTGCGGTCGATCTTAATCAAAATAGACAATTAAATGATGTCAGTGCGCGGCTTGATCAATCTAATTTAGTTGCTGGCTGGCAGCACGATTGGCAACAAGCACAGCTTACTCTTCGTGATGGTAAACTAGCATTTACACGCTTACCGAAACAAAATAATCAATTAGTTGCAACTGTGACCACTGCTGATGGTCCATTTAAGATTGGCTTAGGGCTATCAGTCGAGTCTCGATCTCAGTGTTCAAAGTTAGGGTGTACTGATTTTGCGAATAAGCCCCTGTCATTACAGCGCTATAATCAATCACAGGTATTAACTGCACCACTTAATGGTTGGGTTGATAGTC
>SAMEA5043655__coassemble_39_pt1 | contig 32904 bp, 32 predicted proteins | sample SAMEA5043655__metabat2_low_PE_001 | metagenome-assembled genome bin SAMEA5043655 (sample SAMEA5043655) | Gadus morhua
GCATCGGGGATATTTGTTCTGTTTCTGTCAGGAATTAGCTGGCGAGTGATAATTGGCGCATTGGTATTACTCGGCGCCTTTATTCCTGTGTTATGGTTCTTCTTGATGCATGACTATCAACGCACTCGAGTGATGACCTTATTTAATCCTGAGTCTGATCCTTTAGGTGCGGGATACCATATCATCCAATCAAAGATAGCCATTGGTTCCGGAGGGATCACGGGCAAAGGCTGGCTCCATGGTACGCAATCACAATTAGAATTTGTTCCTGAACGTAATACTGACTTCATTTTTGCGGTGATCGCCGAAGAATGGGGCTTAGCGGGTGTTATTGGTTTATTAACAATGTATCTATTTGTGCTTGCTCGTGGATTATTACTTGCAAGCCGAGCTCAAACTGCGTTTGGACGCATGATGGCAGGTAGTATCGTACTCAGCTTCTTTGTTTATATTTTTGTTAATATCGGAATGGTGAGTGGACTATTACCTGTCGTAGGTGTACCGCTCCCCCTTGTTAGCTATGGTGGTACCTCAATGGTTACTCTTATGGCTGGTTTTGGTATTCTGATGTCCATCCACACTCATCGAAAAATGTTGTCTAAGGCGACCTAATAAATGCGTTCACTATTTGTAGTTTTTTTCCTAATTCTTACTGGGTGTAGTTCTTCGCCTGAACAAACTCAACAGCCCCAAACTAAGCCGAATACAACCACGAAACCAGCTCAAATCATCAAACCGAATACCGACGACCCAAATGCTGGCCGCTATTCCCTTAAAGATGATCGTGCTCCTAAGGTTATTCCTGACTTTTCAAAAGTACACTTAATTACGCCTCACTACGAACCTTATAGCCGTGGCGGCAATAAAGACTATACCTTACGCGGTAAACGCTACCATATTATTAAAAACCCTCAAGGCTATACTGAGACAGGGTTTGCTTCATGGTATGGTGAAAAATTTCACGGCCATAAAACCGCTAACGGTGAAGTGTATAATATGTTCGCGATGACAGCGGCGCATAAAACCTTACCATTACCGAGTTTTGTCCGTGTAACGAATACCCTTAATCATAAATCAGTGATTGTGCGTGTTAACGATCGGGGCCCATTCCATGATGGACGTATTATTGATTTAAGTATGGCGGCAGCGTCTAAATTAGGCGTGATCAGCTACGGTACAGCGCCGGTAAAAATTGAAGTAATAACGACACCAAAACCATCAACCAAAGCTGAAATAAAAAAAGCACCGATCCCTATTCAATATTTCATCCAATTAGCGGCAGTTAATAACCAGAAAACAGCGGATCAGATGCAACAAGACGTTAAAAAACGCTATAACACCAACGTTGATATTGAAAAGATCACCGACCGTACTATTTTTCGGGTTCGATTAGGGCCATTTTTAGACCATAAAGATGCTGATTTATTACTCAGTAAAGTAAAAGATAAGCATTACCCGCAAGCATTTATGATCACTGAAAAACGATAATTGAACCTTCTTCTTATTTTGTAATCATACCTACAGCCTATAGTTTGTTATTAAACTCATAAAACTATAGGCTTTTTATTGCTCTACTCAATAGCAATACCATCAATGTTAATCTTAATTCCCCCAATGTCAGAACTGTGGAAACTTCCGTTCAGGCACTGATTGCCAAGATGTTATCTGTTATAGTAAGCCCACTTTTTAGCCACAGATTAATTAAAGTTAGATATATCATGAAAAAAACAGCTGTGCTTTTCCGTTCTGTAGCCATCTCTGCCACCCTGCTGGTTTCAGCTACCGTTGCTGCATCACCAGCAGTAGTACCTGAAGCTCCACAAATTGCGGCTAAAGGTTATGTTCTTATTGACTACAACTCTGGCAAAATCATTGCTGGTCATAACCAAAATGAAAAATTAGCGCCCGCTAGTCTAACCAAACTGATGACCAGTTATGTTATTGGTCAAGAAATTAAAAACGGCAATATCTCCCCTAATGATAACGTCGTAATTAGTAAAAATGCATGGGCAAAAAACTTCCCAGGTTCATCAAAGATGTTCTTAGAAGTGGGTAAGACCGTTAAAGTCTCTGACTTAAACCGCGGCATTATTGTTGACTCGGGTAACGATGCCTGTGTCGCAATGGCTGAGCATATTGCTGGATCACAACAATCGTTTGTTGAATTAATGAACGGTTGGGCTAAAAATCTAGGCATGAAATCAACCCATTTTACCAACGTACATGGTTTAGATAATCCAAACCTATACACTACCCCTTACGATCTTTCTATTCTTACACGTGCGCTTATCCACGATCTTCCAAATGAATTTAAGATCTACGATGAGAAATCATTTACCTACAACGGCATAACCCAATATAACCGTAATGGTTTATTGTGGGATCAAAGCATGCATGTTGATGGCATGAAAACCGGTCACACAGATAATGCCGGTTATAGCTTGGTAAGTACTGCCACAGAAGGTAATGTACGTCTAATTTCAGTGGTAATGGGTACGGCAAGTAAACATGCGCGTCTTGCTGAAAGTAAAAAGTTACTGACTTATGGTTTCCGCTTCTTCACCACGCTAACACCGTATAAAAAAGATCAAACATTTGTGACTGAAAAAGTCTGGATGGGCGATACTGATAAAGTAAATCTTGGTGTTAATGAAAATACCTACGTTACGATCCCTCGTAGCCAAACTAAAGATCTTAAAGCAAGCTTTGTATTAACCAAAGAACTTAAAGCACCAATTAAAAAAGGTGAGGTGATGGGCACACTTTATTACCGTTTAGGTGATACCGATATTGCTCAGTACCCTTTAGTTGCTCTAACTGAAGTAAAGCAAGGCAGTTTCTTTAGCCGTTTAGTTGATTACGTAATGATGCTGGTACAAAGCTGGTTTTAATCATTCGTTATAAACGCAATATGCCCTAATAAGAAGCTGCCGAATGGTGGCTTCTTTGGGTTTACAAGGCTGCATACACATTTTCCAATAACCGACAGCCACCACCACGATTACACGCTTGTTTTCCAGCTAATGACGCATTAAGATGCCAGCATACTTCGTGTTTTGTGACTCATAACACGGTCTAAAATTGAATAAACGCAACCTTGGAGTTCTATTATGCAAGAACAAGAGCAACCAAAACTAAAAGACCTATTGGAATTCCCTTGTAGCTTTGCTTTCAAAGTCATGGGTGAGAATAAGCCAGAGTTAGAAGATCGTATCGTTGAAGTTATTCAAAAAACGATCCCTGGCGATTACGTTCCGACATCTAAGCCAAGCAGCAAAGGGACATATACCGCTGTCTCTGTAACGGTTAATGCAACCAATGTTGAACAAATTGAAACGCTATACAAAGAACTTGGCGCGATCGACATCGTGCGCGTTGTACTATAGTCATTCCATGTAAAGACTAATGGCGACTACTTTTCAGTCGCCATATTTTTTATCTTTTTTCTTTTCCCTCTCTACATTTACTCTCTTTTTATCTTCTTTTTCCCTTTGAAATATAATCATCAAAACTATTAATAATCACTCAATAACGGGTTAATCATGCATCTTTGAGCAGTTTAGGTATAATAGCGAGGTTCACAGCCATAAAATGGCGCTTTGCGTTATATCAATAAATAGGCACAAATTTGCAAAATTCTCTTATTATTAGAAATCTGGGCCGTTGTGATTATCAAACTACCTTTGATGCTATGCATCAATTCACCAATGACCGCACCGACATGTCGGCCGATGAAGTATGGTTGGTTGAACATCACCCCGTATTCACTCAAGGCCAAGCTGGAAAAATAGAACATCTGCTCAACACAGGTGATATTCCAGTAGTGCAAAGTGATCGTGGTGGCCAAGTGACATATCATGGTCCAGGGCAGCAAGTCGCTTATATATTGATTAACTTACGCAGAAAAAAACTCAGTGTTCGTGACCTAGTCAGCCACATCGAAAACACAATTATTAACACGCTATCTCAATTTGGGATTACATCTAATGCTCGCCCTGATGCACCTGGTGTCTATGTCGATAATCGCAAGATATGTTCATTAGGCCTACGGATCAGACGCGGCTGCTCTTTTCATGGTCTGGCACTTAATATCAATATGGATTTGGCCCCGTTCCAACGGATTAATCCTTGTGGTTATGCTGGAATGGAAATGACGCAAACAGCGTTATTGAATGGCCCGTATGAACTGATGGACGTTCAGCCGGTACTCATTGAAGAATTAACAAAATTACTCGACTACCCTCAGGTCGAGTGGATGACGGAAAGCAATCAACTATGAGCAAACCAATAAAAATTGAACAAGGCGTTAAATACCGTGATGCTGATAAAATGGCATTAATTCCGGTACGCAATGTTGCCCAAGAAGAAGCACCCAAAGAGGTGTTACGTAAACCTTCATGGATGAAAATAAAACTGCCATCTGACAGTAAGCGTATTCAAGAAATCAAATCGGCACTACGTAAAAACAATCTCCACTCAGTATGTGAAGAAGCATCATGTCCAAACTTGGCAGAATGTTTTAATCACGGTACTGCAACCTTTATGATTTTAGGTGCAATTTGTACTCGTCGCTGCCCATTTTGTGATGTTGCTCATGGTCGTCCATTACCTCCCAATGCAGAAGAGCCAAGTCATCTAGCACAAACGATTGCCGAGATGAAATTGCGTTATGTCGTCGTTACATCCGTAGACCGTGATGATCTTCGTGATGGTGGTGCTCAACATTTTGTTGATTGCATTAATGATATTCGTGCCAAAAGCCCACAGATTCACATTGAAACGTTAGTACCGGATTTCCGTGGTCGTATGGATCGCGCGTTAGATATTTTCCGTGATACGGCACCGGATGTATTTAACCATAATCTTGAAACAGCACCCCGCTTATACCGCAAGGCTCGTCCTGGGGCGAACTATCAATGGTCGTTGGATCTATTAAAGAAATTTAAAGAAATTCATCCAACAGTGCCGACTAAATCTGGCGTTATGATGGGCTTGGGGGAAACTAAAGAAGAGATCATTCAAGTTCTAAAAGATCTACGAGCTCATGGCGTCACCATGCTAACTCTAGGTCAATATTTAGCACCAAGTCGTCACCACTTACCGGTTGAACGTTATGTGCCGCCTGAAGAATTCGATGAATTAAAACAAATTGCACTCGACCTAGGCTTTACTCATGCCGCTTGTGGACCGTTTGTACGTTCGTCTTACCATGCCGATCTACAAGCTCAAGGTGTTGAAATTAAATAATTAGTCGTTAATTAATAGCTAGTTGCTCGTTAATTTCCATAAAAAAACCGCTTTAGTGATTAACTAAAGCGGTTTTTTAATAACCAAGATAACAGGTTAATTATTTAGCAAAAGCTGCGCCAAATACCGGTGCAATTGAATCTAATACCGATTCAGTCACAGGTTTGCCTTCATTATCAGTAATATTCAATGAAGTACGATTACCTAAATCACCAACAAGTATACGATACTTATCATTGGTTAAATTCATCGGTTTAGTGCCAAGCTTAGTCCAGAAGGCATCATCCGGTTGACGGTATTTAACATCAATCAGACCTTGTGAACGATTACGATCTTCAACCGTAAAACCAAGCTTTTGTAGCATTATTGGTAAACGTTCCCACATATCATCATAAGGAGCGCGTGCAATAATAATCGGTAAGCCGCTGCGATCAGTACCCATCATAATAGGCACATTCTTTAATTGCTCAGCCGCAGCAATACGTGCTTGCTCACGCGCCATATTATCGTATTTCGCCATCACTAAATTGGTCATTAAAATGCTATAGCGACGCTTGTTATCAACACTAACAGGTTTAACTTTACCATCTTCACGCCAATCGGTTAGCGTAATACGGTAGCTATTAATGTTAGGTGATTTTTCAATCGTGTAACGACTACTGATCTTGGTATCTTCATCATCATTGGTCCAAGAAACCCAATCAGTATCAATACGATCAGCACTTTGTTTTACAATACCGACTTTATTATCAGTGATCAGCTGTTGTGTCACACGCCATATCTTCATTAGCTCATTTGACGAAGGCATAAACAGGGTTACACCTTGTTGATCAATGGCAAAAGTTACACCGGGAATCAACTCTAACACTTGTAGTGGTGGACGAATATCAACCTTCGTACCCACTTCTCCCTGATAAACACGTTGTGGGATCGTATAGTCAGTGTTACTAAAAGGTTGAGCACCTGCCGGCAACGTCCAACTTTCAAGTGATGGCGTATTAAGATAATTAAAATCTTGCGCTGCCTGTCGGCGACTATCTGCACCACTAGAACATGCTGTAATGCTTGTCGCTACAACGGCGGCTAATGCTAGCCGGTATTTATAATTCATTTATGCTCCTGCGCTCCTATATTGTTACAGCGGCTTATTTACGATTCAGTATTATAATACTTTCGCGTCAATGAGTGCTTGCTTAACAATAGGTTGCTGTGATTCGCTTAAAACAGTAAGCGGAAGTCGTAAGTTATCGTGTTCAATTAATCCCATTTGGTAAGCTGCCCATTTAACAGGAATGGGATTCGCTTCAACAAACAGTTTGGTATGTAATGGCATTAAGCGTTGATTTATTTCTTGTGCAGCTTCAATCTTACCGTTTAAGGCCAAATCAAACATCGTCGCCATTTCTGCTGCGGCAATATTCGCTGTAACAGAAATAACCCCATGACCACCTTCAGCAACAAAATCAACACCCGTTGCATCATCACCGCTTAATTGGATAAAATCTGCGCCACAAAGTTCCCGTGTTTTTTTAACGCGAGTAATATCACCCGTTGCATCTTTAATACCGATGATATTGTCAAGCTTTGCTAACCTTGCAACCGTTTCTGGCAGCAAATCAACCGCAGTGCGACCCGGAACATTGTATAAAATTTGGGGTATGTCCGTCGCTTCTGCAATGGCTTTATAATGTTGGTATAAACCTTCTTGGGTTGGTTTATTATAGTATGGCGTCACACTTAAACAGGCAGCAATTCCCGTACCAGAAAACAGTTTGGTAATCGTTACTGCTTCATGGGTTGCATTCGCTCCGGTACCTGCAATAACAGGCACGCGTCCATCAACATACTCTAGCGTTTTTAAAACAACTTTAACCTGCTCATCAACAGTTAGTGTTGTTGATTCACCCGTTGTTCCAACCGAAATAATAGCTTTGGTACCCGCTTCAATATGGTAATCAACTAGCTTTTGTAGGCCGATGTAATCAACTTCACCTGAAGAATCAAATGGTGTCAATAATGCTACCATGCTTCCTGAAAACATATTCGTCTCCCCTTTTTTATATATCGTAACGATTCAAAGCTAACCACATTAACAACCAATCAATAAAAATGGTTACGGTATATAGCTAGTGATAAGTCATGGTACTTTTGCATGACTATAAACTCAAGCAAAGGGTGACTGAAAACCGTTAACTGACGCGCTTTATCGTATTCATTTTAAGCGAGTCGGTAATGTTTAACGTTTCTCACACCAAAAACACATTTTTAAAGTGATTATAATTGTTAACCACACAATTATAATAAAAAATTTTGTGATTACTGATGATGATTTGCGCTCTTTTGAATAATCAGTCTGTGCTAACATACGAATAATGATCACGAAAAATGGCGCTAAATATGGAACATTACCTCGTAATAACCGCAGTAGGTACTGACCGACCAGGTATCACCGATGAGATCACTCATCTTGTCGCGCACAGTGGCTGTAACATCGTTGATAGTCGAATCGCTCTTTTTGGCTCTGAGTTCACGCTGATTATGTTACTTTCGGGTAACAGCAATGCCATCTCAAGAATTGAATCTACACTGCCGCTTAAAGGCCAAGAGCATGATTTAATCACGGTAATGAAACGTACCAATAAACATATTGCGCGTTTCTTTCCATATACGGCTGATTTTCATATCGAAGCCAAAGATAGCCCTGGGCTGATTAAGAATTTCACCCATTTCATGGCTAGCCGAAAAATTGATATTTCAACCCTAAGTGCCAATACCGTTGAAAATGGCTATGCCAATATCGATAACCAATTAGTGTTGCAAATAAGTACTAATTTACCTGAAGGCTGTAATTTAGAGAGCTTACAAGAAGAATATGAAATACTTTGTTCTCAACTCAATGCTCACGGTACAGTAAATTTTATTGGTCACCATTGATTAATATAGCCCTTCAAAACACACCATAACAGTACGCGTTATATTGACGTTTATGACTAATTAAAAGGACAGCTGCATGAATACACTAACAGCAGGAATGCTCGCCCCCACTTTTACTTTGCTCAATCAAGACGACCAACCCGTCAGTTTAAGTGACTTTACAGGCAAAAAAGTACTGGCTTATTTCTACCCTAAAGCAATGACCCCCGGTTGTACCGTTCAAGCCTGCGGTTTACGTGACAGTAAAGCTGAATTAGAAGCACATAATGTAGTCGTTTTAGGCATCAGTATTGATCCCGTTAAGCGTTTACCTAAGTTTATTGAGCGCGATAATCTTAACTTCACCTTATTATCTGATGAAGATCATGCGGTTGCAGATCAATTTGGGGTGTGGGGAGAGAAGAAATTCATGGGTAAAATCTATGATGGTTTGCATCGCATCAGTTTTCTAATTGATGAACATGGCAAAATTGAGCATGTGTTTGATAAATTCAAAACCAAAGATCATCACCAAGTCGTGCTTGATTACCTCAATCAATAATATCATCTCAAACTACAGCTATTAAAAAAGGCCGCTATCGGCCTTTTTAAGTTTTTTAGTCTGGTTAACTCACGATAAATTTATCAAGAAATCAGTAACTCACAGGTGGTATAGCTTCTTTCATCACTAACGCACTCCACACCGCTTTGACTAAGGTTGCTAATGGGATCGCGAAGAACACGCCCCAGAATCCCCATAACCCACCGAAGACTAACACCGCAACAATAATGGCCACAGGGTGTAAGTTAACCGCCTCAGAAAACAGTACCGGTACCAATACATTACCATCAAGTACTTGCACAATACCGTAAGCAACTAATAACCACCAAAAATCAGGTGTCCAGCCCCATTGAAATAAAGCAACCATCGCAACAGGTACTGTGACAGCTGCGGCACCAATATAAGGAATCAATACCGATAAGCCGACTAACACCCCTAGTAGCACAGCATACTGAAGCCCCATCACCACAAACACAATATAACTCGCGATGCCAACAATGAATATTTCAATCACTTTACCACGAATATAATTCGAGATTTGCTGGTTCATTTCGACACTAACCTTACCAGCTAGACGACGGTTTTTAGGTAATACCCCTATAAATGACCGCAAAATAGTGTCTTTATCTTTCAATAAAAAGAACAGTAATAAAGGCACTAAAATCAAATAAACCCCTAACGTGGCTAAACTCACTAATGATGATAATGAGCCTTTAACAACGCTGCCGCCTAATGCCAGCACTTTTTCACGTAAGGTATCAGTAAAGACGGTGATTTGATGAGCTTGAACAAAATCAGGATAACGCTCAGGAAGGCTGGAGACATATAACTGCAAATCATTGAGCATTTTGGGAACATCAGCACTTAAATTGGTAATTTGATGCCAAATAGTCGGCACTAAACCCAACAACGCTAAAATCATTAATCCTGCAAAAACAATCAATACTACTGCAACAGCAAGTGTTCGTGGTACGCCCCACAGGGTTAAACGTGCTACCGGCGATTCAAGTAAATAGGCCAAAACGATGGCAACTAATAGCGGTGTAATTAACCCCCCAAAGAAATATAAGGTTAAAAAAGCACCGCCTAAAATGATCATTAAACTCACAGCATGAGGATCAGAGAATCGGCGTTGATACCAACTTTTAAACATATCCAACATGAAGTTACTGTCCTTTTTTCACAATAATCACCAGCTGATCAATCGTTTCAGCCTGTATATCAATAATAAATCCATTATTTTGTAAATAACGAAAAATATCCGTTTTTGCGCTGGGTTGTGAAACCTTAATCACCAGTTTCTGGGTTGGTGATAAGTGTTTACATCTTCGCTTCACCATCAAGAATGCTAACGGGCAACGGTGTGCCATAAGATCAAGCGTGAGGATTTCCATTCCAATAGAGTGACAGTGATTATTCATTGTCGTATTGTACCCTTAACCGCAAGGAATAAGCGAGATAACCACAAACGAATATCATAATAGCGAACCTAAGCTAAAATTCGCTGTCATAACAACGCAGCAGGTTATCGATAATTATCCCGTTATCCTATATTAATCATTAATCGACATGGTGGTTGTATTATTAATATGTTCCAATTTGCTAAAGCGCCAAGGTATCTTTTACTGTCAGCCTTACTCACAACGAGTTTATCAGCCGTCGCCAATAATGCCACGTCACTGCCAGATATCGGTACAACAGCAGCCTCAACACTAACCATTGATAAAGAAATTAAATACGGCGATATGTACATGCAAATGATGCGTGCCAGTCGTCCAATGATTAATGATCCAGTCTTGTCTGAATATATTCAAGATCTTGGTCATAAATTAGTGGCTAATGCTGATGGCGTAAAAACCCCATTTAATTTTTTCTTAATCCAAAATTATGAAATCAACGCCTTTGCATTATTCGGTGGCAATATTGGCGTACATTCAGGATTGTTTTTACATGCTAAAACAGAAAGTGAATTAGCCTCTGTTATTGCACATGAAATTGCTCACGTTACCCAGCGTCACCTCGCGCGTACTTTAGAAGATCAAGCTAAAAAAAATCCAGCAACGATGGCTGCATTAATTGGCTCTCTATTATTAGTGGTGGCTGCACCAGAAGCGGGAATGGCGGCATTACACACCACCACCGCCGTATCGATGCAAGGTATGCTTAATCACACTCGTAGCAATGAAAAGGAAGCAGATCGGATAGGTATCGCTACCCTTGCTAAAGCTGGTTTTAACCCTCAAGCAATGCCACACTTTTTTGGACGCTTAGCCGAACAATACCGCTATACCACCAAATTACCCGCAATGTTACTTAGCCACCCACTGCCTGAATCACGTATTACCGATAGCCGTATGCGTGCAAATAACTACCCGAAAGTAAAATTACCGCCTTCAGAGCGTTATTTATTAGCTAAATCACGGATCGTGGCACGCAATATTGGTTTTAGTAAAACGTCGGCCTTAAATTGGTTTAACGCTGAACTCAAAAAAGCGACGCCGACCCAACGCCAAGAACTCAATTATGGCAAAGGGCTGGTTTATCTCGATAGTGGTCAGTATGCTAAAGCACAACAATTACTGTTACCATTAATCAGCGCTGAACCCAATAATTTATTTTATATTGATGCGATGACTGATTTAGATTTATATAAAAAACAATATGATAAAGCGATTTCACGGTTAGAAAAAGCGTTACAATATCAACCAGAAAGTAGTGTATTACAACTTAATCTGGCCAATGTTTTACTTGAAGCTAAACATTATCAGCAAAGCCTTAACATATTGACCCGTTATAGCTATCAGCACCCTAATGACATTAATGGCTGGGCACTGTTAGCTCAAAATTATGCAAAACAAAATCAACGAGCCGGTGAGCTTGCGGCAATGGGCGAGTTAGCGGCACTGCGGGCACAATGGAAATTGGCAATCAGCAACTATACCCAAGCGGCTCAACAAGCAACATTGGGCTCGCTCGATCAAGCTCGATATGATGCACGACTTGATCAACTTAGGGTTCAACAAGCGCAATTTGAAGCCCTGCGTACTTCTTTTTAATATTTATTATTCAGTGAAACCATCAAGGATCTCTATGACCATTTCTATTTATCACAATCCACGTTGTTCAAAAAGCCGTGAGACATTAGCTTTACTCTCTGAGCATGCTATTACTCCCACCGTTATTCTCTATTTAGACACACCACCAACGATTGAGCAGCTACAACAGCTTTACCGCCAATTAGGCTATAGCAGCGTACGTGAAATGATGCGTACTAAAGAAAAACAGTACCAAGAATTGCAACTCGATGATCAAAACCTAACCGACCAAGCTCTATTTGAAGCGATTGCACTACACCCTAAATTACTCGAGCGACCAATTGTAGTTAACAATGATAAAGCGGCAATGGGTCGTCCGCCTGAGCATGTTTTGAGTATTTTATAATGGTAAAAATATTAGTACTTTATTACAGCCTTCATGGTAATACGCGCCAATTGGCACGTCATATAGGTCGGGGTATAGAACAAATCGAAGGCTGTGAAGCGGTACTAAGAACGGTAGCAGACATCCCTATTACGACGGATATTGCGACTGCAACAACTGCGGTAACAACACCAACCGTCACGACGATGAAAACTACCGATCCCATGGTGAGTCATGACGATCTTAAACAATGTGCCGCTATAGCAATGGGAAGTCCGGTTCGATTTGGCAATATGGCAGCACCGCTGAAGCATTTTTTAGATACAACCAGTGGCGAATGGCTCTCTGGCACCTTAATTGATAAGCCTGCCTGTGTGTTTACCTCATCGTCATCATTACATGGTGGTCAAGAAACTACGCTACAATCAATGATGCTACCCTTATTACATCATGGCATGGTCATTGTGGGGATCCCTTACTCGGAACCGCTTTTACATACCACATGCCACGGTGGCACACCTTATGGTGCATCGCATGTTAATCATGGCATTAATAAACAATTACACCCCGACGAAATAACACTAGCTCAAGCCATTGGACGGCGTTTAGCAACCATTGCATATAAATTAAGTGGCTAAAAAAGGAATATTCATGCCTAAAATGCAACTTTTAACCTATTTTGCACGTCAATCTGCATTAATCAGTCATTGTGGTTTAATTGTTTTTATTGGCGTGTGGCAATTAGTACTCTCCCCCCATCAACACTTCTCTGCCGTTATTATTACCCTCTTGTGGGTAGCGCCATTATTATTGCCTTTACTCGGTATGTTAGCAGCCAAACCCTATACTCATGCATGGGCCAATTTTATTTTAATGTTCTATATTTTGCATGCTGCAACGCTAATCACGCTCAATGATGGCGAAAGGGAACTTGCGATAATAGAGTTAGCTATCGTTACGGTTTGCTTTGTCAGTAATATTGTTTTTGCGCGTTTACGAGCAAAAGAATTAGGGATTAAATTAAAGCGGCTATCACAAGTTGAACGTGAAGAACATGCCCGTTATAACGGTTAGCTCTCTTATCAAAACAAAACAAAACAATTATCACATTTAAAAAAGCCTCAGCACCCTATCTCTTTCTTATTGAAAGTGTATAAAGTACTAAGGCTATTTATTTAACCACACTGCTATCTCATCACTTTGGCTGGTGTGATCAGCTATTCCACGAATAAATATTTTGTGGTGTTACCGTTAATGCGTTAACCACAGGGGCTGATGTAACTGCTGCCGTTGAAGTAACTGCTGATGGGTCTGTCGTTGCGACAGGAGTTACAGCTACTGGTGTTGATACAACAGGATCAGCTGCAAAAGCTACCGCTGATTGAGTCTGGCTAATTTGATTATCATGACTAATTTCTTGATGGAATGCCTGCTCAGAACCTTGAAGATTTAATTGGAAAATTACACTATTGCCTTTAATTCTCATCGCATTAGCGCTACCAACAGTGGTTAAGTTACTCAACATTTTTTCTAATGCAAAAAAATCTTCTGTTGAATGAATATTATCGACTTCAATATTGATCTTGCCACCAGCAACACCACCTAATACAACCGCATATTTATTGGCTAAATAATCCGTTACTTGGTTAATCATCTTATTTGATGTTTGTGCCAACGTACCAGATGTTGTTCCGGTAATCGGTTGAGTATCCGCCGTTGCTATCTTACTTGGCTGCTGAGGATAAAACTGCCAGTTTAAGCTTACAGTGCCATCGGGTTGTTGCTGGGCTTTCACCAATAACAATCCATCAGCATGGTAACGTGTACTTGCAGCAGCAATAGGATCAATAAAATTACCCCATAAATCTGAAACATTGATCGCGGTTGCATCTGTCATATCCCCAACAGGAAATGTTAATGGCAAACCACGGCTATCGGCTGCTTGCTTAGTGTCACTCACCAAAGCGTTAGTTGACTGATCCCACAAAATATTGCGTTGCTGACCATCGTTATCAACCATCCATACCAAAATATTAGGACGTTGATCTTTCCAAATGCTGGCTTTTGACTGAATCAATAATTGTTTAATTTGGTTTTTATCAAAGCTCAGATCAATTGCACGCTGACCATTTACTTGGTTGTAACCAAATTGACTTATATAACGACCACTATTGGTAATAGCCGCTTTAATCGCTGAGTTATTAAGAATATCAGTATTACCTGATATTTTGACCAATACATTCGCCAACCCCTGCTCACGCGCAGCTTGATCTGCTTGTTGATCGCTACCGATCAAGGTGACTTGGGTTTGATAAAGATCATTCACCGTCGCAGCTTGTACCGGCAACGCCAATACTGCTAAAAATAATAATGCAAATCGCAACATAGTAAGACTCATGGTTAATTCAAAAAATAGACCTAGTAAGACAGACAACAGGTTTTATCATTGGTGCCTTATCATAGCGCAGAGTATGTAAATTTGATTCGACAATTTCGTCAATATAATTTTATAACTCACATTTTTAACGGTGCTATGACTATTCCCATGCAAATAAAACGCCACTCGTTCTAAATTTAAACGTTTATACGTCTTTTTCGCCTTGCATTCATATAGGCTATCTTTTGCTTCCATGCTAGGATTGCGCGATTTTTTTTACTTAGGAATAAATACCATGATGCAAGTTCTTCAAGGTGCACAAATGCTATTTGTAGCATTTGGGGCGTTGGTTCTCGTGCCGTTACTTACCGGCTTAGATCCTAATGTTGCTTTATTTGGCGCGGGGGCTGGAACACTTTTATTTCAAGTCGTCACCAAACGTTCTGTACCCATTTTTCTTGCCTCATCTTTCGCCTTTATTGCTCCAATGATGTATGGCATCCAAACTTGGGGCGTTGCAAGCACCATGGGTGGTTTAATGATGGCTGGCGTGGTCTATGTGATCATGGGCGGTGTTATTAAAGTGCGTGGCGTTGGTTTTATTCACCGTTTATTACCCCCAGTCGTTGTTGGTCCGGTGATCATGGTGATCGGTTTAGGACTCGCCCCCGCAGCCGTTAATATGGCAGTAGGAAAAACAGGTGGCGGTGACATTCAGCTAATCGCCCATGATACTGCACTGTGGATCTCAGCGATCTCCCTAACGGTAACAATTACTTTAAGTGTATTCGCTAAAGGCATTTTAAAATTAATTCCCATTGTAGGCGGTATTACTGCTGGCTATATAACTAGCCTTGGTTTTGGTGTGATTGATTTCACCCCCGTCATACAAGCCAGTTGGCTCGCAGTACCGAATTTCACCTTACCTGAATTTAATATCAACGCGGTGTTATTTATGATCCCCGTTGCGATTGCGCCAGCGGTCGAACATGTTGGTGATATCTTAGCTATTTCTAATGTTACGGGTAAAGATTACCTTAAAAAGCCCGGCCTACACCGTACCATGGCGGGTGATGGTATTGCGACTATCGCAGCTTCACTGGTAGGCGCACCACCAAACACAACCTATTCAGAAGTAACTGGTGCAGTTATGCTAACCAAAGCATTTAATCCAGTGATCATGACATGGGCAGCAGTCACAGCCATCGTATTAGCTTTTGTGGGTAAACTTGGCGCGATATTACAAACCATTCCAGTGCCTGTTATGGGTGGGATCATGATTTTATTATTTGGCTCGATTGCAACAGTTGGTTTAAATACTCTGATTCGAAATCAAGTCGATTTACATCAAGCCCGCAATCTAGTTATCGTTGCGGTCACCTTAGTATTTGGTATCGGTGGCATGGCATTTGGTATTGGTGAGTTTAGCTTACAAGGTGTGAGTTTATGTGGCATCGTGGCTATTTTATTAAACCTTATCCTACCCCAAGATTTAGGCGAAACCAATATGGTTGATAATGCTCAAATTGAAGATACTGAGCATCTATAATCGCAGTCATTCTCGCTTTTAACCGATAAATTTTATCAAAAAAAACCGGACTTATTCAGTCCGGTTTTTTTTATATCAGTGATAAATAATCGAATAATTATTTAGTACCGAAAATCTTATCGCCCGCATCACCAAGACCAGGGACAATGTAGCCCTTGTCGTTTAGCTTCTCATCAATAGCTGCTGTGTATAGCTCTACATCTGGATGCGCTTTTTCTAATGCTGCAATACCTTCAGGTGCTGCAACAAGTACCAGTACTTTAAATTGCGTACAGCCGTGTTCTTTTAATAGATCAAGCGTTGCAATCATTGAGCCGCCAGTCGCTAGCATTGGATCAACAACCAGTGCAATACGCTCATCAATGTGTGATGCTAACTTATTAAAGTAAGGTACTGGCTCTAGCGTTTCTTCATCACGGTAGATACCAACAACACTGATACGTGCGCTTGGCATATGCTCTAAAACACCATCCATCATGCCTAAACCAGCACGAAGAATTGGCACTACCGTCACTTTTTTACCCTTTAGTTGATCGATTTCAACTGGACCATTCCAGCCTTCAATCATCACTTTTTCTGTTTCGAAGTCTGAAGTCGCTTCATACGTTAGTAGGCTACCAACTTCGGTGGCCAATTCGCGAAAACGCTTAGTGCTGATATCACCTTCACGCATAAGACCGATCTTATGTTTAACCAGTGGGTGTTTCACCTCAACGACTTTCATTTTGACTCCTGGGCAATAAATTAAAAAAATCGCGCTATTATATACCAAGCCAATCGATTGCCGATAGTATCAAATGTTTATTGACTTAAATTTAATCGCTGCAACAAATTGACGCAAACGTTTGCTCTAATGTAATGACTACTGCTATTATACGCTGGTTTTTTACTTTAATACGTTTGAGGGATCATCTGTGAGCAACAAAAACTCTTCTCTTAGTTACAAAGATGCTGGTGTTGATATTGATGCTGGTAATGCATTAGTTGACCGTATTAAAGGCGTAGTTAAACGCACTCATCGTCCTGAAGTCATGGGCGGCATTGGAGGTTTTGGGGCTTTATGTTCACTTCCAACTAAATACAAAGAGCCTGTTTTGGTTTCAGGAACAGATGGCGTAGGTACCAAGCTTCGCCTTGCGATGGATCTAAAGCAACACGACACCATTGGTATTGATTTAGTCGCTATGTGTGTTAATGATCTGATTGTACAAGGTGGTGAGCCGTTATTTTTCCTAGATTATTACGCAACAGGTAAACTTGATATTGATACTGCTGCAAGTGTTGTTGCGGGTATTGGTGAAGGGTGTATTCAAGCAGGTTGTGCACTCATTGGCGGTGAAACAGCTGAAATGCCTGGCATGTACCATGGTGAAGATTACGATGTTGCCGGTTTCTGTGTCGGTGTTGTTGAGAAAGCCGACATCATTGATGGCTCAAAAGTCACCGCGGGCGATGCACTTATCGCTGTTGGTTCAAGTGGCCCACACTCAAACGGTTATTCATTGGTACGTAAAATCTTAGAAGTTTCCCAAGCTGATCTTAATCAAGATCTTGAGGGTAAAAAATTATCTGAGCATTTATTAACCCCAACTAAAATTTATGTTAAATCAGCGCTAAAAATGATTGAGAACTGTGATATTCACGCAATTTCTCATATTACTGGCGGTGGTTTCTGGGAAAATATCCCCCGCGTATTACCACAAGGTACTAAAGCGGTTGTTGATGGCAACAGTTGGCAATGGCCGGCTATTTTTAACTGGCTACAACAAGCGGGTAATGTTGATACATACGAAATGTACCGCACCTTCAACTGTGGTGTTGGTTTAGTCATTGCCTTACCACAAGCACAAGCTGCACTGGCGATTGAAATTCTACAGGCAGAAGGCGAAAACGCATGGCTGCTGGGTAAAATTGCAACAGCAGCCGTTGGTGAAGAGCAAGTAGAGATTAACTAAGTTCATGCATAATATCGTTGTCTTAATCTCAGGAAATGGCAGTAACTTGCAAGCGATTATTGATGGTTGCACTAATGGTGTCATCAAAAATAGCCGTGTTACTGCTGTGATCTCAAATAAAGCCGATGCTTATGGTCTTAAGCGAGCTCAACGGGCGAATATAGATAATCTTTATCTTACAGCAACTGAATTCGCCAACCGCCAAGCTTACGATCAAGCACTGATTGAAAAAATTGATGCTTATCAGCCTGATGTGATTATTCTAGCGGGTTTTATGCGAATATTATCTGCAGATTTTGTTCACCATTATCAAGGAAGAATGCTTAATATTCATCCTTCGTTATTACCAAAATATTCAGGATTAAATACTCACCAACGCGCAATCGATGCGGGTGATACAGAACATGGAACCAGTGTCCATTTCGTTACTGAAGAGCTTGATGGCGGACCGGTTATTTTACAGGCTAAAGTGCCGATTTTTGCAACTGATAATGTCGACGACGTCATTCAGCGCGTTCAACGGCAAGAACATAATATCTATCCGTTAGTGACCCAATGGTTACTGAGTCAACGATTATCAATGCAAAATGGACATGCAGTACTTGATGGTAATATTCTGCCACCGCAAGGTTATGCCGCACAATAGACCCTATTAGGTACGTATAAAAAAGGCGATCTTATTGAGATCGCCTTTTTTTATTATCATGAATAAAATTATTTATTACTCATGAAGACTAACATCAGTTGCAACACTATGATAAACCGTCTCACCGAGATGGAACACGCGAAACTCACCACTCACCATCTTCTGCCAACTTTCATCATTCGTTAAAGGCTGAGTCGCGATGACAGTCACCACATCATTGGCGGTTGTCTCACGTTGAAAATCAATCGTCACATCTTCATCAATTAATGATGCTTTACCAAACGGAGCTCGTCGAGTGATCCAATGCAACTTATTAGTACAATAAGTAAGAACATACTCACCATTGCTCAGTAGCATGTTATACACGCCCAATTGACGTAATGTGTCACAACACTCAGCAAAATAACCAAACACCGGTGTCATATCAACAGGTAACACAGGAAAGCGTATTTCCAATTGATTCATTAACCAACAAAATGCAATTTCACTGTCAGTATCGCCAACGGCTTGATTACGCCCTACCGTTAATTGCTCATACCCTGTCAATTGGCCATTATGAGCAAACGTCCAATAGTTACCCCATACCTCACGTGTAAAAGGGTGTGTATTTTCTAAATTCACACCACCACGATTCGCTTGACGAATATGACTTACAACAGCACGACTTTTTATTGGATATTGTTGCACCAACTCAGCAATACGTGATTGACAGCTTGGATTAGGATCTTTAAAAGTTCGAAATCCTTTACCTTCATAAAAGGTAATTCCCCATCCATCACTGTGTGGTCCAGTATTACCACCCCGCTGCATTAAACCGGTAAAGCTAAAACAAATATCTGTTGGCACATTGGCACTCATGCCTAATAATTCACACATTTTTATTTCTGCTCTTTGTGCTGAGTCATACTCATTTAAACATTAATAATCGTTGTTCTGACTTGATTAACAAGTAATGTTGATCCGATTATTTTTCCATTTCTTTTTCAACTAACATAATTAAAATATGAATAATTTTAATATGAATTTCTTGAATGCGATCAGCATAGCCAAAATGTGGCACTCGAATTTCCACATCCGCTAATCCTGCCATTTTGCCACCATCTTTACCCGTTAAGGCGATGGTTTTCATTCCCTTAGCTTGTGCTGCTTCTATCGCTTTAAGAATATTGGCTGAGTTACCTGAGGTTGAAAGCCCAAATAACACATCACCTTTAGAACCCACAGCTTCTAAATAGCGAGAAAATACATATTCGTAACCAAAATCATTACTCACACAAGATAGATGACTAGGATCTGAAATTGCAATCCCTGGGTAACCAGGACGATCGTCACGGTAACGACCCGTTAGTTCTTCGGCAAAATGCATCGCATCACAATGAGACCCCCCATTACCACATGACAAGACTTTCCCACCTTGCTTGAATGAGTCAGCTAATAATTTAGCTGCAGCTTCAATATCTGCCAAGTTTTTATCGTCATTTAAAAAACGGTCAAGGACGTCAGCTGCATCAGTTAGTTCGCTGCGGATCAAATCTTTATACATAATCAGCTCTCTCAATGTTTTCCATTAAATACAAATCAAGCAAGCAATCGGCTCGCTTGATGCTGCAATACATCGTTAATCGCAGTGTACAGACAAATAACTTACAGTGTCGACTCTTGATATGATGCTATGTCGGAATTAACCACTAAAGTTTGCTGTAATTGCGAAATTGAATGCGCTATATGAAGATTTGTTAGTTCAAGTACGCCTGCGTGATCCAATTTACGCTCAACATGCGGTAATAACCCTAGTAAATAAACAGGCAAATCAGATAACCGGTCTAATGCTAATTCAAACGCATGGATCGCAGTAATATCAATCGTTGATACATCACTAAAATCAAGCACAATTGCGCGCGTTTCTATTGTTGCATGTTCAATTACTGAAAACGCTTTTTCACTCGCAGCAAAAAAAAGTGGCCCATTAATGTCATACACCACCACATCATCACCAAAATAAAGATGTGGGTGCTCAACATCAGTAATAGTAACCGTGGTTAAACTCGCAATACGTTGAATAAACAATACGCCAGCTAATAATAAACCAACAATTACCGCCACTACCATGTCAAATACAACGGTCAACATAAAGCACGTCATTAACACGGCCACATCACGACGTGGTGCGACTTTTAAGGTATGTACAAAATGAGGTGCTTCCGACATATTCCAAGCGACCATGATTAACAACCCCGCTAAAGCACTCATCGGTACATAAGACAGTGCTGGCGCTAAAACCATCATTGCAGCTAATACAAACAACGCATGAATAATACCGGAAATCGGTGAGAAAGCCCCGGAACGAATATTGGTCGCTGTTCGAGCAATTGCTGCCGTTGCCGGAATACCACCAAAGAAAGGCACCACAATATTGGCTAAACCTTGGCCGACTAACTCCGCATTCGGATTGTGTTTAGTGCTTGTCATACCATCAGCAACAACCGCACATAACAACGATTCTATACAGCCTAAAATTGCAATCGTTAGTGCTGATGGCATCAATTCAATCACCGTCGCCCAATTAAAAGTATCGGCTTTCCATAACGCAATAAATTGTGGTGCTTCTTGTGGAATACCATGACCCACAATATTATCGATACTGTAGCTAAACTTTTCCCCAAGCAAAGTGACATGCTCAAGACTAAAATGATTTAAAGCCAATGCTAAAATTGTACCCACAAACAAAGAAACTAAATGAGGTGGAATTCGGGTTTTCAGTTTAGCCCAACCAATAAAGGTCATAATAGTAATAATACCAACGAGAGTATCGGCATAATTAATGGTCGATATAGCATGTGAATATGCCATCACTTTTTCAGGAAAATGAATAGGGCTACCTAATACATGCAGACCAAGCAGATCTTTTAGTTGTAAAAAAGCAATCACAAAGCCAATCCCTGCCGTGAAACCAGTTGTCACAGGGTAAGGCACATACGTCACTAGCTGCCCCAAACGAAAAAGCCCCATCAGCAATAAAATAATCCCTGACATCATGGTCGCCAGCATTAATCCTGACAAACCGTATTTCTGTGTTATTGGTAATAGAATTACAACGAACGCCGCAGTTGGCCCCGTAATATTAAACCGTGAACCCCCCAATAACGCTGCCAAAAAACCCGCTACGATAACAGTATATAAACCATGCTGGGGTGGCACACCGATAGCGATAGATAATGCCATCCCTAACGGAACAGCAACAATACCAACAGTAATACCAGAAACTAAATCGGCACGGAACTTGGAAAGGGAATATCCCTGTTTCCACGATTGAGAAAGAGCTTGAAAAATCAACACAACAAAACCCCTGTGCTTAGCGCACATAAATAAACAGGAATTGATGTCAACCCGACAGAGGGTCCGGCGGGCAAGTGTCAGTCGGAAATCGGGAAAGGCAACAAACGGAAATACTATCCACTCATCACTATGTATAAAAAGAACACAATTACGATAACGCGAACAGTATCACAATAGCGCCACTATGCTACCGCTTGATTAATAATTGACAAGTAAAAACAAACTCGCAGCTGATCTCGATCAATATCAATAAAACCACAGAGTTAGTATTTATTATCCCTCTCCATTCGCCGTTAAAACAATAAAACATTTTACATTTATTTAAAAAACAACTTACACTTACAAGAAGTGGTTAGACCTCTTACCTTTATTTGAACACTGTCATACTCTTAAAAAACCTGTAGCACAATATTACCCCTAAAAAATACTAGCCATGAACTGAATGATATTTTTAACTGCTATCTACAGTGCTGCTATATGATTATGGAGAGTCGCTATGACTACATTAGTATACTTAATTGCTTTTTTTTGTGGGCTAGCCATCCTCGCCTACCACCGAGCATCTCGCCTAACGTTTACAGTCGTTATTGCTGCACTATTAATCCTAGGTACACTACTAAATGTAACCGGAATGATTAGCTGGTTAATTTTTGCAGTCATAGCTTTAGTGTTAAACACTCCCATATTACGTAAAAAATTTATTACTCACTACGCACTCAATAGTTTTAAAAGCATCATGCCAAAAATGTCACAAACCGAACAAGAAGCCATTGATGCGGGTACTGTATGGTGGGAAGCTGACCTTTTTAGTGGCAAGCCTGATTGGAACAATCTCCATGCCATTCAAGCTCCGACCTTAACCCCAGCAGAACAAGCCTTTTTAGATGGGCCCGTTAATGATGTTTGCCGCATGGTCAATGACTTTCAGATCACGCACGATCTTGCCGATTTACCACCTGAAGTGTGGCAGCACCTCAAACAGCATAAGTTTTTTGCGATGATCATAAAAAAACAATATGGAGGATTAGAGTTTTCAGCTTACGCACAATCATTAGTACTTCAAAAATTAACAGGGGTCTCTAGCGTATTATCAACCACCGTGAGTGTGCCTAATTCGCTTGGACCTGGAGAGCTACTGCAACATTACGGTACTGAGCAGCAAAAAAATTATTACCTACCTCGCCTAGCTACAGGCAAAGAGATTCCCTGCTTTGCTCTTACCAGCCCAGAAGCAGGTTCTGATGCAGGCTCAATTCCAGATTTTGGGATTATCAAAAAGGGCTTATGGCAAGGTAAAGAAGTACTTGGGATGGAGTTAACATGGAATAAACGTTACATCACTCTAGCCCCAGTAGCGACGGTATTAGGACTGGCATTTAAGCTCTTTGACCCCGAACATTTATTGGGTGAACAGCATGATCTCGGTATTACTTGCGCCTTAATTCCAACCAATGTTGCTGGAATTGAGATTGGTCGTCGTCACTTCCCACTTAATATTCCGTTTCAAAATGGTCCAACCCGCGGCGAGAAAATATTTGTTCCTATTGATTTCATCATTGGTGGTCAAGCCATGGCTGGTCAAGGCTGGCGAATGCTGGTTGAATGTTTATCTGTTGGGCGCGGCATTACCTTACCCTCTAACGCCACAGGGGGATTAAAAACCGCAGCAATGGCAATTGGTGCTTATGCACGCATTCGTCGTCAGTTTAAATTACCCATTGGTAAAATGGAGGGTATCGAAGAGCCTCTCGCACGTATTGTGGGTAATGCTTATGTACTGGATGCAGCTACAACATTAACGGTTACTGGTATCGATTTAGGCGAAAAACCCGCGGTTATATCAGCGATTGTAAAATACCACTGCACCCACCGTAGCCAACAAAGCATTATAGATGCAATGGATATTGCTGGCGGTAAAGGGATTTGTATGGGGCCACGCAATTTCCTTGCAAGAAGTTACCAAGGATCACCGATTGCGGTTACCGTTGAAGGGGCGAATATATTAACCCGTTCAATGATCATATTTGGTCAAGGGGCTATTCGTTGTCATCCATATGTACTTGATGAAATCAATGCAGCTTATAATGACGATCCACACCTTGCTACAGATCAATTTGATAACGCATTATTTAGTCACATTGGGTTTGTGTTCCGTAATATGAGCCGTAGTTTATGGTTAGGATTAACTGATGGTCGAGGCTCATCAGCACCACGCAAAGATGCAACTCAACGCTATTATCAACAACTGAATCGTTACAGTGCTAACTTGGCGTTATTAGCCGATATATCAATGGCAACGCTAGGTGGTTCACTTAAACGTAAAGAGCGTTTATCGGCCCGTTTAGGTGATGTATTAAGCCAATTATACTTAGCCTCTGCCACATTAAAACGTTATACCGATGAAGGTCAGCAACAAGAGGATATCGCATTAGTACATTGGGGATTACAAGATGCGCTTTATCAAACTGAAGTTGCCATTGATAACTTTTTAGCTAATTTTCCCAATAGAGTAATTGCAACTGGACTGCGATTATTAATATTACCAACAGGATTACGTCGCCGTAAACCCACCGATAAACTTGATCACCTCGTTGCACGTTTAATTCAAACCCCATCAGCAACCAGGGATCGGATTGGTCGTGGTCAATTTTTAGAAGCTACTGAAAATAATACCGTGGGAATGATGGAAGTGGCACTGCTTGATATTCTCGCTGCGGAGCCTATTTATGATCGAGTCTGCCAAGCTGCTGACACTGCGTTACCATTCATGCAATTAGGCAAAGTAGCCACCATAGGTTTAGAACTAGGTGTAATCACAACAGCAGAAGCCGAGTTACTCCACCGCGCAGAAGCGGGACGATTATATACCATTAATGTCGATGATTTTGATCCTCAGCAATTAGCGGTTAATCCGTCTCAAACAGCACCCAAGGTGCACAGTGCAGCATAAACATTGAACATCACTATGACAACGGGGAAGCATCATGCTCCCCCGTTTTTATTGCCACTATTTAGGCAACATTAAATCATGTTTAGGTGTACGTTTACGTCGCCACAATAACAACAATGTCATCACACTCATGACGACAATGATATTGACAATAACTACCCATAATAACCGCTGTTGTCGTTGCTCTATCTTATTGCGAGCAACTAACTTCTGTTCGAACTGTTGCTGAGCCAATGACGAGGTTAAATCCGGTGTTACCACAGCCATCTGCATATAATTTTGCTTTGATAATCGAAACACTAACTCACGTTGAGTGAGAGTATCAGTAACATAAGCCCACCCCTGCCACCATGCCTTACCGACATGCATATTATTGGGCCATGTTAATGCTAATTGTGATTGCGATACTGTTGTACTTCGTTGAATAATTTGCGGCTTCGCCTGTGGTTGGTTAACCACTAAATAAGCCGCTAATGAACCGACAACCGTTTGATTAGGTTGAGTCTCAATATTCACAGCATGGGGTATTGCCGACTGCTGGCTTTGTGTAAAAGACGTGGTTATTGGCGGAGGGTAAACCAATACTGTTTGTTCTACTTCACGCTTAAAAACACCATTGGTTGAGATGATTTTAACGAGATATTTACCCGGTTCAACATCAACATTAAGGGCAATGGTAAAGATACCATCAGCAGCAATTTCATCATACTCTTGGCCATTATCAGTAAATGAACCGACCTCAATTACCGCCGGCTCATCTTCCGTAACATTAGATAAATCATTGCTAATAGGATAAAACATCACCTTCAGCTGTACTCGCTCTAAAAAGTCACGCAATAATAATGGTTGCTGATTTTGAGTCAGTCGCGCCTTAAATTTCAACACTTCTGTTTGATACAATTGTGCGGGTAATTGATCGACAGTAAGTTGAATATTAGAAATGAGCTTTATACCATTATTAACAGATACTTTGCCTAGTGCTTGCCAAGGTCCGGCCATGGGGTGATTAATAGAAATAATATCCATCCCATTATCGCTGTACCATGACATCGTTTTAGCGTGACGATCTGCATAATATTTTCGCCCATCAGGTGCGACTAACACTACCGATTGACTCGGTTGCTCACGCGTCACAATAAAGGTAATTTGTTCTATTGCGGGATCAACCCGAAACCGATTATCAAGCCACGTTAATCTCGTCTCGGTTTGTCCCCAAGCACTTGATATTGGAATCCAGGCACAAAGCGGGACATAGAAAATAAGTAACCATAATCGCCGCAACATAATGCCCCTAAAGACGCCAAATAACGTCAGCCTTTTTACCAATCAGATCAAGCCTATCTTGATGTGCTGTTAGTTCATCGGCAGTTGCATGAACAACCTTTAATACTTTTCGACCATCAACTAAGCGGCGAATGCTAGATTCCGTTGTCGAATCATCGTTACCGCTACTTAAACGTAATGATGTTTGACCACCGGTCATCATCAAATAAACGTCAGCGAGGATCTCGGCATCGAGTAATGCGCCGTGCATAGTACGATGTGAGTTATCTATACCATAACGTGAACATAAAATATCGAGGTTATTTCGTTTACCTGGAAACAGCCTTTTGGCCATATCTAAGGTATCAGTGACCTGACAGATATCTTCTATTTTTGCAATTGACGCACCCATTTTATGGAATTCATAATCCATAAAACCGGTATCGAATGATGCGTTATGTGCGACTAGCTCTGCGCCATCAATAAAATCAATAAATTCTTGGTGAATATCTGCATAAACAGGTTTATCACGCAGAAATTCATCCGTAATACCGTGAACAGCAATCGCTTCAGGCTCGATGGCCCGATCTGGTTTGATATAAACATGAAACGTTTTACCGGTTAATTTACGATCAATGATCTCGACCGCACCGATTTCAACAATACCATGGCCTTCATAATGGGGGCCGGTCATGTTCATACCGGTTGTTTCTGTATCAAATACAATAATGCGTTGGTTAGTGGCTTTCATAGTAGTTAATGTGTCAGACTTAAGTTTTTATCTAAGGCAAAACTACCCACAATGATGAAGCAGGTAGAAATTTTCACCGATGGATCGTGTCTAGGTAATCCAGGTCCGGGCGGCTATGGCACGGTACTCAGATACAAACAACACGAAAAAGAGCTCAATGGCGGTTATTTAATGACCACCAACAACCGCATGGAACTGCTTGCAGCCATTATGGGACTCGCAAGTTTAAAACAGCCATGCTCTGTTGATCTTACCACTGACAGCCAATATGTGCGCCAAGGAATTACGCAATGGATCCATAATTGGAAAAAACGGGGTTGGCAAACAGCAGATAAAAAACCGGTAAAGAATGCCGATCTTTGGCAACAACTTGATCAAGAAACTCAACGCCACCAAGTTCAATGGCACTGGGTTAAAGGCCATGCTGGCCACCCTGAGAATGAACGTTGTGATGTGTTAGCACGCACAGGCGCTGAAAACCCTACTCAAGCAGATACGGGTTATCAACCAAACTGACATTTATGAGCGTGGTGGCGTTTTAGGTAATATTTTTTCAGCTTGAGTACGGCAGTTAATCCGCAGTGGTGCCAATTGACGGCGTAATTTCCATGTCGGTTTAATCGGTTTTAGCGGGCAAGTACGTTTCCGTGCCACAATAAAATACAAACTACCGACTGCCGATAAAGGCTCAGACAATACATGTTCAAGCCACGCGGCACAGGCAAGGTGACGTGTTGCTGGCACTATCGCAAATGTTTCTTGATACACCACCTCATAATTGAGTAATCGCAGCCAATCATTAATTCTAAACGGTAAATACATTCTTCCCGTCCACGGTGCTTGGCGGCGATTCCACGGTAATAACCCTCGTAACCCTAATAGGCTAAGTGGATTATTACCACTTAATACCAAGTAGCCGTCATCAACCATCACCCGATCAATTTCACGTAATAGCCCATGGGGATCAGTGGCATAATCCAATTGATGCATCAATAAGCACGCATCAAAGGATTTTTCAATAAAGGGTAATTCCAAAGCATCAGCCACAACAGTACGCTTAGGGCTAAGCTTATCGACGCTAATTTGATGTTGAATATTACAATGGTTACTGGTCAGCTCTGCACTCAAGCCTCCAAGCTTTAACATATGATAGCCAAACAATCTCGGACACCACTCATCGAGTCGCGCCTGTAATAATTCTGCTACCCATTCACCATTGATCACATTCGACCATGTATAAGGAACTTCAATGTGTGTTACTGTACGCGCTGGCTTCATAAGATACTGCTCAACACCTGATAAGGCTGGAGACAAAATTCATGTTAACTGTTAAAAGCATACCCGCATTTAAAGACAATTACATCTGGCTGATTCAAAACCCAGATAATCATTGTGTCGTTGTTGATCCAGGGGATGCCACGCCGGTTCTTGAGGCAATAGAAAAAGACAATTTAATTCTAGATGCTATCCTCATCACTCATCATCATCATGACCATGTGGGTGGTATTAGTGAGTTAAAACGCCGTTTCCCTTCAATTAAAGTTGTCGGTCCTAACGATGAACCTATTCCAGGGATCACGCGTCCAGTCGAAGATGGCGACCAAGTTGATATCTTTGGTGAACGTTTTATGGTGCTTAGCGTACCTGGACACACCCTTGGACATGTTGCTTATGTCGGTGATGAAAAACTATTTTGTGGTGACACATTATTCTCTGCAGGCTGTGGTCGTATTTTTGAAGGTACGCCTGCACAAATGTTTAACTCACTACAAAAAATAGCATCACTACCAGATGAAACTCAGATTTATTGCGCCCATGAATACACTGCTGGAAATCTTGCGTTCGCGTTAGTCGCTGAACAAGGTAATGCTCATTTGCAACGTTATCGTGATCAAGTTAACCGTCTACGTGCAAATGGTCAAAGTACTCTACCAACAACTCTCAGTAATGAGAAACTTATTAACCCTTTTTTACGTTGTGATCAGCCAAGTATTAAACACTCTGTTGCTGATAAAGCATACGATAACTCAGATATTGAGACATTTGCGGCACTTCGACGTTGGAAAGATGAATTTTAACGTTTCTCCCCTTGTAACCAAGGTGGTTGGGCAAGTATTATCACCAACCATTTTGGCTACAAACGACTGTCATGAAATTCAAAATTCTTTTAGCAAGTGTGCTTGTTATCGCAGGTTGTCAAACTACAAAAGAGACAACGCAGGTCGATACTAACCAACAAAATACTGTCGTTGAGCAACCAATTAATACACCTGTTGTCCCTGTGGCACCTATCGTCAAAAAACCACAACCCGTCGTCGTTAAGTTAACGCCGCAACAACAACAGGATGTTTGGGATCGCATCGCGATGCAGATCACGACTAAAATCCCTAATAACAAACGTGTTCAATATTACCGTAACTGGTATTTAAATAATCCACGTAACCTTGAAATTATCGCTCAACGTGCTCAACCCTTCTTGTATTACATCACAGAACAAGTTGAAAAACGTGGTATGCCGCTCGAACTCGCTCTTCTGCCTATCGTAGAAAGCTCATTTGATCCTCACGCTTATTCAAATATGGCAGCGGCTGGACTATGGCAAATCATTCCCGATACTGGACGTCGTTTTGGTTTAAAGCAAAATAGCTGGTATGACGGCCGCCGTGATGTGGTTAAATCAACCGCAGCTGCGCTAAATTTACTCGAGTACTTAAACAAAAAGTTTGATGGTAATTGGCAACAAGCGCTTGCTGCTTATAATACTGGCGAAGGTCGTGTATTTAGTGCGATTCGTAAAAACCGTGAAGCAGGTAAACCGACTGATTATTGGGCACTCGATCTGCCTAAAGAAACCAGCAGTTATGTGCCGAAACTTTATGCGGTTGCCGATATTATTATGCATCCTAAAAAATATGGCTTTCACATTCCACCAATCAGTAATAAGCCAGTTATTGAAGTAGTGAAACCTGGCGTACAAATGGATCTTGCGATTGCAGCAGAATTTGCAGGTATTAGTACTCGTGAACTTAAAGATCTTAATCCAGCATACCGCCGTGGTGTCACCGCACCCAATGGCCTTAATCATCTGTTATTGCCAATCAAAGATGTTAAGCGTTTTAAACGTGAATTAGCTCAGAACCGTAATGCAAGCATCATTACTCACCATCACCGCGTAAAAGCAGGTGAAAGCTTAGGATTAATCGCTAAGCGTTATCACAGCAGCATTATAGCAATTCAAAAGATCAATAAACTTAAAACAACTAATATCCGTATTAGTCAATCGCTAACAATTCCAACATCACCAATTTCATTAGTTAATCGTCAGCATCGTGCTGCCATTAATGTAGAAGCGCAGCATTATGTGGTGCAATCAGGCGATAGTTTATGGAGTATTGCACGCCAGCATAAAACCAGTATCACTAAACTCAAGCAACTTAATCGCCTCAGCAAAAATACAATACTGAAAAAAGGACAGCGATTAAAACTCTCAACCGCGGCAGTAACTAAAATAACAGCAACTAAGCACAAAACGATCATTTATAAAGTCCGTCGAGGTGATAGCTTAAGCGTTATCGCACAACGTTATGATGTCTCTGTCGCCGAGATCAAAAAATGGAATAATCTGGCTAGCAGTAAATACATTAAGCAAGGTCAACAATTAAAGTTAGTTATTGATAAGAGAAAGGTTAAAGCATGACGCCATCTAAAAACCCAATCATTGCTATTATTGATATCTTTCGTTCGCCAATAGAATGCTTTGCAGCCATCTATGAGCGTCCAAAATGGGCAATTTTACCGTATTTAATGATTCTACTCGGCTCATTTATTTTATGGGGCAGTTACTTTAATCATGTCGATATGCCATGGCTACAACAAAACATTCAAGCTCAGCTAGGCAACATTGGAGAGAATGTACAACAGTCATGGTTAACCCGTGAAGTGCTACTTGCGGGCGAGGTATTTAGTGATATAACAGGGCGCACCGTGGTTATTTTTGTACTGGCTTTATGGCTAAAGTTAGCGACTAAAGGCAGTCAACATCAACATAGCTATGGTAAATGGCTAGCAGCGGTTTGCTTTATTATGCTGCCGTCTTTTATTGGTGATATTGCCAGCTATATTAATATTGTTTTTAATCATAATAATATTCTGCCTAATGCTGCAGATTTAAATAGTTTTAATGGTCTTCTAAAATTACCAATGAATAATCGCTGGGCAGCGATCGCGACGACCATGCCATTATTAGCGCCATGGTACATCGCATTAACTTACGCAGCAGTGAGTGCGTGGACAGATCTTGATCGCGCTAAAGCAATCATTATTGCGGTACTTCCTTGGGTACTGACCATTATTATCTGGCCGCTACTGATTATTTCAGCTTAATGCATCACCGAATGCGTTAATTTAAACGTGGCCAATAATGGACTATGATCAGAAGCATCCGTTTTAGGTGCTTCTGATTTTACCAATTGCAAATCACGATAATAAAGATGATCCAACGGCTTACCTAATACTCGTACTCGCTGATCATTATGGTATTTAACTTCTTTCAACCCCAAAGAATGTGCAAATTCATGCACCACTTTAATACGCGCTTTACGCCAAGTATTGAAATCTCCTGCCAATATAATCGGCCCTTGATGCTGCTCTAAAACGGCTTTTAAGCTATCTAATTGCTGTTTGTATTCACCTAAACCAATCGCAAAATTAACCCCATGTAAGTTAACGACCGCCAATGTTTGTCCGTCTGATAATGAAAACTGTGATAATAATGCCGATTTTGGTAACCGTAGCCATGGCTCCATAGCAAGATAAGCACAGGTTTGACGCGATGATACCCGCGATAAATTCATCACCCCTGCTGGCGTATCAAGAAAACGAAATGCATTCGCCATTCTGACTTGCCAATGGTTAGCATCTAAATAAGTTTTTAGATCGGTATTTAAACTGGCTTCTTGTAATAACACCAAGTCACTTTTTTGAGTAAATGATTCTAATGCTGAGCGCCAATTCGAACGTTGCTGTTTATAAATATTCCATACAGCAACCGTGAGCACGCCATTATTATCAAGTGGTGGAGCAATTTCACTTTCAATACAACGATAAGTAAAATGGGGAGCAAAAACTTCATTTGTCACTTCAGGTTGCATCGTCACATCAAATGATGAATTAAACGCACCTAACCCCAATGCACCAGCCACAACACCTAAGCCAGCAACTACTTTTGTTTTTGTTCTACGCGCCATAATACAAGCCTACACAGACAAATCAGCCCATTAATGTAATGGGCTAATATCATCATAAAATTAAAAATAACCACATCACTATAAGAATAAAAACGGCTTAATAATGTTTACCGTTATCATAATAAGCTGAAGGCGTCAGGGTAGTAAAAATAACCGCTACGTCTTGATTCGCATCGGCAACAGCCTTTCTCACTACCGCAGTAATCGTTTCAGCCACAAGATCTTGAATCTCTTGGCCACGATCAAACCAAAATACTTCAACAAAAGGGTAAGCATCAGACACTTCACCATCAAATATAAATGATGCCGGTATATGTTCTAATGTGAAGTCTTCACGAGGACACTGCATTATTGGTTGTAAATCATCAACCAATGCCGTTGATAAATGCTTTACTGTATCGAATGCGATAGCACGAAAACGAATGTGTGGCATAAAAACTCCCAAAAATTGATTATTTACTCTACCACATTACCACTTTCACTCTCTATCCAAGAACTTTTTATTACAAATAAAATGTCTATACGTCAATTAATCTCTGGTATTTAAAACTAGCACTTATCGCTTTGTCATTGTTTATTATGTTTTTTCACGCGAAATACCGCTATAAAATATTTACCAACTAACAAGCTTAGTATGCTCAAATACCCGCGTCTATGTTGGTGGTTTTTAGCGCTGAGTTTCGGTATGG
>SAMEA5043655__coassemble_40_pt1 | contig 32745 bp, 34 predicted proteins | sample SAMEA5043655__metabat2_low_PE_001 | metagenome-assembled genome bin SAMEA5043655 (sample SAMEA5043655) | Gadus morhua
GGGGGGCGCGCTATTTTTGGGATTAATAATAATAATTGATATAAGCAATTAGTTTTCTTGGTATATATAACAATCAATTAAATTTCCATACTAATGTATAAATTTTACTTATGTTATTTATTTGTTTTATCTGCTTGTAACTTATATAATGTGCAAAATTCCAAATTTATTATTAGAGTGAGTATTAAATAATATCACTTATATAGTCTAATTATGTTTTAAAGGTTTAATTGATGATTCAACGCATTATATCTTATGTATATAAAAGAACATTATATAAAGTTTATCGTTCTCATGTTAATAAGAAATTACAAGCAAGATTAAAGAATAAAAATTTCAGCCTGATCTCTAATAACTGTATCGGTGGTCTAACTTGCAGTGATTTAGCTCAACCTTTTAATTCACCTACCGTAGGTTGTTTTTTCTATTCAGATTGTTATCTGAAATTTTGTGAAAACCTTAAATACTATTTATCATTAGAATTAGAACAAGCGACAAGCTCTAAGTATATTGATTCTTATCCTTATATTTTGGGTAAGTTAGGGGATATTGAAATTCACTTTATTCATGACTCATCATTTGCCGAAGTAAAAGATAAATGGGAACGAAGAAAAAAACGCGTTGATTTTAATAACTTATTTTTTGTTATGTCTGATCGTGATATTTGTGATGAAGGCGATATTGAGCGTTTCTTACGTTTAGATGATGGTAAATCAGTGTTCTTCGGTGCTCGTAAGCGTTCTAATTTGGATAATTTTGTTCATTGTTATAATGAAAAAGATGAAATAACAACGCAATTTTTTGCGATGTATCGTGTTCATGAGAAATATTTTGATATGGTTGAATGGCTTAATAGTAAGCAGATTAAAACATATTAATCGTTAAATGAATGATACTGATTAAAGAAAACGATCTTGAATTAGTATCATTCATGAATATGCAATTAAGCGCTATGATGTTTTCTCTTACCTTCTGTTGTTAAGCGAGCATTACCATGAGAATGAACACGACGTTTTCCTTTAGTTGTTTTGATATCGCCTTTAGCCATTAGAATAATCCTTGTTAATAAATATATAAATAAGATGAAGTTATAATAAATTTATTTTTATTAAACACAAGCTAATAGGACTGCTGTTAAAATACCAACAATGTAAACATATACGGACACTTATAATATTTTATTACACAATAATTAATATATTTTTAGATATAAAGGCATCTAAATAATAAATTTGATTATTCAATTAGATTATATTGATATTTGCCCATTTCAATACTGAATATTATTTATTTTAAAGTACTATAATTCTTATATAGTAAGAAATAGAGTAAAAATCACAAAATTACCACAATATTAATTATTGCTGCCAGTGAATAATCTGTTCATCATTCCAATTTTCATCAATGGTTGCGTAATCTTGTTCTAACAGGTGACGTTTTATTTTTAATGTTGGCGTTAAGATACCGTTTTCAATGCTCCAAGGCTCTTTAATCATCAATATGCCTTTGATTTTTTGATGAGATTCTAGTTCGTTATTTATTTTAACTAAAATATCGAGGAGCTTTTTTTGATAACGTTCACGATTAAGCTGCGGATAATGATGAGCAATCGCTAACAGTATAGGGGCTGACATGCCTGAACCAATTAAGCATACCATTTCAAAGTTACCGAGCTCCATGAAACGTTTTTCAATCGGAACTGGAGAAACAAACTTGCCTTTGGCGGTTTTGAAGGTGTCTTTCTTACGGCCTTGAATGGTTAAATAGCCATCATTGTCTAAATTACCAATATCACCTGTATGTAGCCATCCTTCGTTATCAAAACTTTCTTGTGTTGCCTGAGGATTATTATAATAGCCACTAAATAAGCCTTGGCTACGCACTAAAATTTCTTTATCTGCGGCAATTTTTAACTCAATACCTGGGCCTGCATTACCGACAGTACCTATTTTATCACTGCGATAAGGATGATTAAGGGTGCTGTAAGCAAATGATTCCGTCATTCCCCATGCTTCGGTAATATTGAGACCAATACTTTCATACCACTGTAATAACCCAGCCGAGACAGGTGCTGAACCACAGCCGAGGACACGCGCTTGGTCTAACCCTAACCCTTGGGCTAACTTACGTTTAATCAATGTTGATATTAAAGGAATTTTGAGCAGAATATTTAATCTATTTTGTGGCAGTTTATCTTGGATCCGTTGTTGGAATAAAGTCCATAAACGGGGTACAGAAACAAAAATAGTAGGACGATGCATTTTCACATCATCAATAAAAGTATCAAGAGATTCAGGAAAAGCGACTTGTAAGCCTGACATAATCGAAGAGCCAAAAATATAAACACGTTCAGTAATATGCGCTAACGGTAAATATGAAAATAAACGTTCATTGGCTTCTAAGCTAATATGCTCAATAATTTTTTGTGATGACCAGACAAAAGCGCCATAGGTTAGCATGGCGCCTTTAGGCATACCTGAGGTACCGGATGTATATACAATAGACATTAAATCAGTGTCATGATGTGAACACCGCTCTGAGGTTGGCAAATACTGTTCAATGAGTGTATCTAATTGAAATTGACTTGCTGGTGTGCCCGGATAAGAAAAGGCGATAGTGGGTAACTGTGGGTGGCTTGCAGTAACTTCATTGATCGCTGTTGGGCTGTCGAGTTTTCCTATAATGATTAATGTCGCGTCACTATGATCAATACAATGACTAATTGTGTCAGCCCCCGCGGTGGGGAAGATGGGTACGCTAACATAACCCCCTAGCATCATGGCTAAATCACAGATAAACCATTCAGCACAATTTTTAGAAACCAGTGCAATACGATCGCCTGGCTGAATACCTAATTGTTGGAATGCTGTTACTAAACGTTGAGCTTTATCCGCAACACTTGCATAAGTGTAATTAACAAATTCACGATTGATGATTTGCTTTAAATAAATATCGTTAGGGCGTTCATTAGCCCATTTGATGATCATGTCAGCAGGTGTTTGCAGTTGAGCCATAAGCACTCCGTCTCACAAATTAGTCATGAATTATAATGTGTTGCAGTTATGTTAAATTTAAGCTGACGTATAAGCTACCGTCAAGTGGAATTATGCTATTCGTTTGATATTTATTTGAAAAATAGGCCACTGAAAGACATTTAATCTATTGAATAGTAATAATTTAAACTGAATGTTTATCTGAATGTTGAGTAGCCAATTTACTCAATTTATGTGTATCGATATAAATTGAGTAAGGCGAGACATTAAAGGGTGCTAAGAGGTGATTAGGTGGCCATTACGCTACAATATAGCTTTTGGCTTGGGTGTGTAATTGTTGGTAGAGGTCGGTATGCCGATCTTCAACTTGGCAAATAGACAGCAAATCTTCGATAAAATACCCTACTGCTCGCCATTCAATCACAGCGATTTTTTGTTGTTGTTCAGGTAAAAGATCATCATAAATCGATGCCGCCCCAAAATCGCCCACTAAAATATTAGCATTATCGTCAACCAGAACGTTGTGTGCATAAATATCACCATGAGCAACCCCTTGTGTCTGCATATGGCTAATTACCGCGGTCATTTGTTCAACAATTGTCGCGATTGCTGCAATTGACAGTGTAAATTCGGCTGGGAAGGTGTCTCGCGTACAAGTGGCTAACGATGGTGGCAAGCCGAGGTTATGATAATGGGCTGGAATTAACGCCATGATCAAGGCGAGATAATTCGGTTCATTCACTTGTGCTAATGACGCTACTAAATTGGGATGGGAACCTGTTTTTAAGCATGCATTTAGTTCATCTTGCGGGTAACCATCCGAGGTAACTTGTCCTTTAAAGACTTTAACCGCGATATTGTTATCAAGCTGATGTGGATTAGATAACCATCGTGCTAATGAAATGACCCCAGAAGCCCCTTGCCCTAATACTTGCTCTAGTTGGTAATCATTTGAAGTAACATAAGGCAGTGAATTAGTCACCTGCTGATGACGATTAAAATCATTACCAGAAAAAGCGAGCCACGCCAATTTAGGTAGATCAAGTAGTTGGTTGGGAAAGGCTGTGAGTGCATTCGCCGATAATCGTATTAACTGTAAGTTAACTAATTGATTCATAGAAAGCGGCAGTGCGGTGAGTGCATTTCCCGCTAATGCCAATTTTTGTAAATGGATGCAGTCTCCAAGCGCTTCAGGGAGGGCGGTTATTTTATTATCCGTTAAGATCAACCAGCGTAATTTTTTAGGCAGTGCGCTTGCTTCAACAGTTTTGATTTGGTTCGATTTAAAGCCGATCATTTCAAGATTAGGACACAAACCTAATACGGTGGGTAATGCTGTAAAACAGTTATTTGAAATGAAAATAATACGTAATTGGGTTAATTGACTGAAACTATCAGGCAAATGTGTTAATTGGTTATTGGTCAGATCTAACACTTCCAAGCTGTCACTCAGTGTTAGAATTTCTTCCGGAAATTGGGTCAGCTGTTCACTTAATGTCAAATGAGTGATGCCTTTAAGTTGGCCTGAGCGTAATTGTTCTAAAGTATGCAAAAGAGTCTCATTTTTAAGTTGGTATACTGTTAGGTGAGCTATTGTAAAGATTTTAGAAGGTTAGATCACGGCTACTGCGAAAGTTTATGATATTGGCATAGTGCCACTATAAAGTGGTGGTTATTTAATCAAAAATTCAGGTAAACTAGCGCAATTCAAGTTGGTTATTATGTAAATTAGCGCAATATTATGCGTGTAGAAAATTGTCATGAGGGTTGTGTGCTAAAAAAAGTTATTTGTCCATTAATGCTAGTATTAACATCAACAAGTTACGTACAGGCAGAAGCGCTATATATTCCATCGTCGTTATCAACATATGCTCTCTACCCACCAACAGGTAGTCGCACGATCACTGATGTTATGAACCGTTATACGCCTTTTGTTGAGCCACGATTAAAACGATATTTTGAAAATGTTGGATTAACTTACCCTCCGAAAAACATTGCCTTATTTGCGATGAAACAAGAACACAGTGTTGAGTTGTGGGCTGAAGAAAAAGGCAAATGGTCTTACGTTAAACGTTATGCTATTCAAAAAATAAGTGGTCATACCGGGCCTAAAATGCGTGAAGGTGATAAACAAGTGCCTGAAGGTGTTTATCAAGTCTCGCTGTTAAACCCTAATAGCCGTTATCACTTATCAATGAAGCTTGATTACCCTAATGCATTTGATCGCAAATATGCGCAATTAGAAGGTCGTACATCACCCGGCAGTAATATTTTTATTCATGGTAAACAAGCTTCGGTTGGTTGTTTAGCTATGGGGGATTATGCGATTGAAGAATTGTTTTTATTAGCTGAACGTACAGGGATTGATAATATAGAAGTATTAATTAGCCCACATGATCCAAGAAAAACTAAATTGCTTGCAGCAAACACTCAGCCTTATTGGACTAAAATTTTATATCGTGATATTGAACAGCATGCGAGAAAATTTAATCGTTAATTATGTGGGTTAGCCCTAGTTAAGCGAAAAACATTTTGTAATACTACAATGAACCAATATTCTTGACGTCATTATTGAACGTCAAGGGTATTATCGTTGCATAAAATGATTAGAACAGAGTCAACGCATTATGCCCAAGCGTAGTAAAGAAGACACCGAGATCACCATTCAGACCATTATGGATGCAGTGATTGAGCAAATACTGACGTTAGGTTACGATAAAATGTCGTATACCACCTTGAGTAACCAAACGGGTATATCAAGAACCGGTATTAGCCACCACTTTCCTAAGAAGCAAGATTTTGCACATGCACTTGATGGGCGAATCTATCATCTTTTTGTTGATAAATTGGATCTAACTGGCGATTTGCAGGCATTTTCTACAAGTTGGTCTGCTGCATTAGAAGATGAAAAGTTTCGCGCTATTTTACGATTATTGTTTCACCATATTTCTTCTGCTGAAACATCACATGAATTTGCTCATCGTGGAATTGAACGTCTGTTTACACTGTGTGAGCAACGTTACGGTAAGCAGAGTATTGTCGAATTAGAGTGTTTATTAGGACGTTCATTAATTCGTTTAGCCCGTTAATTATGGCTTAAGTTTCTACCCGTAAATTTTGACTAAATATGAATAGCCCACATTATTGTGGGCTATTTTGTTTATAGAGCATAATGATATTCATGTTTATATCCCACCTATAAGTAACTAAAATAAAGTAATTATTATAGAATCTGCTAATATTTATTATTTTAGAGTATATGCTCTATATTTGTAATGACACATTGGCAAGCAAAGAGGATAAGGTTAGTAGATGAAAATGAGGCCATTGATGGTGAAGCAACTGACAATTGCACTATTGGCAATAGTACCGACAGTACATGCAGCGCCAGTGAGTTTTAATGATGCGTGGCATACTGTTGTTACCACAAATGATGGTTTAGCTGCCGATCGTGCCAGTGTTGAGCAAGCGCAATATATGCAAGATGCCGCCAAAGATTTATATTTACCTAAGGTAACGATTGGCGCTAATTACACCCGCTTAGATCATGATGTTAAAGTATCACCGTCAGATTTATTTGGCAGTATGCCTGCCTCGAATACTGATATTGGTAAAGTTATTAATAATATTGTTTCTAATTCACAATTAAATTCTGCTTTTACATCAACCATTTCTGATCGTGATGTGTTTACCAGTTCTATTCGTGCTATTTGGCCAATTTTTACGGGCGGTCGTATTAACGCAGCGCAAGATATTGCTCAAGGAAAAACCGACCAAGCCAAATACATGTTAGCAATGCAACAACAAGCAAAATTTGAAGACTTATCACGGTTTTATTTTGGGGTGGTCTTAGCTAAAAATGTATTACAAACGCGTATAGAAGTTGCAAATGGCTTAAAACGTCATTATCAAGATGCGGTTAAACTTGAGCAGCAAGGTCAAATTGCGCGAGTTGAGCGACTACAAGCGCAAGCGGCTTATGATAAAGCCAAAGTCGAACAGCAAAAATCCCTCCGCGATTTAGAAATTGCCCAAGTTGCTTTAACGCAGCTCTTAAAACAATCGACACCCGCGATGCCATCAACGGGGTTATTCATTAATAATTCACTGCCACCAATGACTGCTTTTGTGGATAAAACCTTAGCGACCTATCCGGGGTTGCATATTTTAGATGCCAAACGTAAGCAAGCCGACGGTTTAATTGATGTAGAAAAAGGCAAATATTATCCCGAGGTTTACGTCTATGGTGATTATAACCTGCATGATAGTGGTAGTTTAGCGGCAAAGATGGCGCCTGATTGGGCGGTGGGTGTCGGTGTTAGTGTGCCATTGATTGATAATTCTGGTCGTTCTGGGAAATTAAGCGCAGCGCATTCAATGGTAACGCAAGTGAACCATTTACAGGCGCAAGCTCAACAAGATCTAACCGTTCTGGTTGAAAAAACCTACCGTGAAGCGAAACAAGCATTAGAGGAATATAACGGTTTGGCGTCTAGTTTAGCACTTGCACATGAAAATAGTTTATTGCGAGAAAAAGCCTTTGGACAAGGGTTATCAACCTCACTCGATGTGGTGGATGCTGAATTGTTTTTAGCCAGTATTAAAACTCAACGTTTAGCGGCAGCTTATCAATATGTTGCTTGCTTAACGCGCCTACTTGCCATTAGTGGTGAAATGAACACATTTAAAAATTATCAGCAATATCAAGGGATCGAGGTCAAATTATAATGAGTAAGTTAAAAGCAATTGCTATAGCTGTGCCTGTCATTGCCGTGGTTGGATGGCTCGGTTATACCTTCTGGCATGCTTACCAGCCTCAACCTGAACGTATGCAAGGTCAAATTGAAGCTCAGCAATATAATATTGCCTCTAAAGTGCCTGGGCGTATTGATAAAGTATTGGTTCGCAAGGGTGATGAAGTTCAGCCTGGGCAATTGATTTTTACGATTTTAAGCCCTGAAATTGACGCTAAATTAGAACAAGCACAAGCCGGTGAACAGGCAGCGGGTGCTCTAGCGCAAGAAGCAGAAAAAGGTGCACGTATTCAACAAATTGCCGCTGCAAAAGACCAATGGGGTAAAGCGAAAGCCGCTGCTGCGTTAATGCAAAAAACCTATATTAGAATTAATAACCTTTATAAAGACGGTGTATTAGCAGAACAAAAGCGTGATGAAGTGTATACCCAATGGCAAGCCGCTCAATTTACACAAAGTGCAGCTTATCAAATGTATCAAATGACAACAGAAGGTGCGCGAGTAGAAACCAAACGTGCCGCACAAGAAAAAGTCAAAATGGCAGCAGGCGCAGTGGCTGAAGTACAAGCTTATGTGGCTGATACTAAGGTGAGCAGTTGGCATAAAGGTGAAGTGTCACAAGTCTTATTACATGATGGAGAATTAGCGCCACAAGGATTCCCTGTGGTCAATATCATTGATATTAGTGATGCATGGGCGGTGTTTAATGTTCGTGAAGATAAATTAAAAGATTACCAAGAAGGCAAAACCTTTAAGGTTACGATCCCTGCTTTAGGCAATCAAAGCTACCAATTTAAAGTCACTCATGTGGCTGTCATGGGGGATTTCGCAACATGGCGTGCAACTGACACCGCCAAAGGTTTCGATATGCGAACGTTTGAAGTTGAAGCTCGTCCAACTCAACCTATTAATGGGTTACGAGTTGGCATGAGTGTTATTGTTGAGTAATGCTATGGTTGTCTATTCAGCAATAAAAAACGAGTGGCGTACTCTTTGGCAAGATAAATGGTTACGGGCGCTGGTGGTGTGGTTACCTGCATTGTTGTTTCTGACGATGTGGGCGATTTTTGCGGCTGGTATTGCGCGTAATTTGCCTGTTGGCGTGGTTGATCTTGATCATAGCCAAATGTCGCGCCAATTAACGCGTTATATTGATGCCAGTCCAAGTATGGCTGTCACTCGCCAGTTTACCGATGATCACTCTGCCAGTGCAGCAATGCGGGCCAATGATATCTATGCCATGGTGGTGATCCCTGATAACTACGAAAAAGACGTTAAGCTCGGTGAAGCGCCACAAATTACCATGTTCTATAATGGCCAATTTATCTTAATTGGTAAGGTTATTAGCGCGGCAATGCTCCAGGTGGAAGGCACCTATAATGCAGGGGTTGAGGCGTTCAGGAATATGAGTTCAGGTACGACGGTACGACAACAAGCATTAGGTCAAGCTGTGCCTATTCGCGCCCAAATAACGCCATTATTTAATAGTAATAGTCATTATGGTCAATTCTTGGTCTCAGCAATTATCCCCTCTATTTGGCAAATTTTAATTGTAGCAACCACAGTATTAGCGTTGGTACATGAAGCGCGTGGTCAAGGTTTATGGCAATGGTTAGCACAAACACCTTGTCAAAAATTACTGGGTAAACTGCTCGCATATTCTGGTTTGTTTTTGATTCAGGGGGTGTTGTTTTTATGGTGGATGTACGTTGCGCTTGATTGGCCAATGCATGGTCAATGGGGAATATTGATTGCCGCTCAAATATTGATGGTGTTTGCCTGTCAAAGCATGGGTAGCCTGATTTATTTTATAGCAATGGAAGCACCACGGGCAATGAGTTTTGTTGCGGCTTATACCGCACCTGCATTTGCCTTTATGGGGATCACGTTCCCTGCTACAGATATGCCTATTATTGCCAAGATGTGGCGCGGGTTATTGCCTGTCAGTCATTATATTGAAGTGCAATTACAGCAAGTCGATTATGGTAGTGGTTGGTATCAAGCATCACATCAACTGTTAGTATTAAGCAGTTTTATGTGCGCCTTATTACTGGCGATGGGATTAATGTTAGTGCGTCGTAATAAAGCATTAACAAAAATATCGGCACAACAGGGAGATCATCATGAGTTGGGGTGATTTATTTAAGCATGAATTAAAAGCCATCTTTAGTAACTTTTCATTGTTGTTTACTGTTTTTGGTGGAGTGGTCTTTTATTCATTTTTATACCCATTACCTTATCTTAATGAATTACCACGAGAACAACGGGTAGCAGTGGTTAACCTTGATCATAGCCAAATGAGTCGTGAGTTAATTAGGATGGCCGATGCCACACCACAAGTTGATATTACTGAACATCTTGGCAGTATTCATGCGGCTAAAGTTGCGTTAGAAGATCGGCAAGTGGATGGTATTTTAGTGATCCCAGAGCATTTTTATCGTGATGTGATGATGGGAACCAGTCCAACATTGGCTTATGCCGGTAATGCCGCGCTATTTTTGGTTTACGGTACGGTGGTTGAAGGCTTAAATGATGCGGGTAATGCATTAGCCGTTAAAGCAAAAATACATCGAATGATGTTGACCGGTGATGGCGCAGAAGAAGCAGCACAGCATGTGACAGCCATGAAACTTAATATGCGACCCGTGTTTAATGTCACTATGGGGTATATTAATTATGTGGTGCCTGCGGTCTTTGTGTTGATCCTACATCAGACCTTATTAATTGGGGTTGGTATGTTGGGCGCAGCAGAAAATGAGGCACGTGCCGCGGGTAAAACGGGTTATTGGGCACAATATCCTATTTGGATGGTGATGACGGTACGGACGGTCTTATTTACCCTAATCTATTTACCGTTAGTGATGTATTACTTCGGGTTTACTTATGTCCACTATGGCGTTAATAGACTTGCATCGATCCATGATTTGATCATGATGACGATTCCGTTTTTATTGGCGGTTATCATGTTAGGTATGGTACTTGGACAATTATTACCACGCTGTGAATTAGTAACGCTAGTGGTATTGTTAAGCTCATTACCTTTGGTGTTCAGTGCTGGATTTATTTGGCCTTCTTCTGCAATACCTGTAGTGATTAATGATATCGCTCAATTGGCACCTTCTACTGCTGCGATCAATGGTTTCCTCGGGCTTAATCAGCTTGGAGCAAGTTTTGCACAAGAGATTAATCGCTGGGGGCAGTTGTGGTTACAGTTTATTGGTTTCGCTGCAATCAGTTATTGGTTAATGTATCGAGCGCGAAAATAAAACAATAACACCAATAAAAAGAGCATATTAATGCTCTTTTTTTTGCATTTAAATGTACGCTGTTTTATATTGGGCGTCGTTGAGTGAATAAGATGTGGCAAATGTTAAATTAATAGCCACACTTAATAAGTAAAGTTACGTTCAAACTAGTAGGAGGTTGTCTTGAGTCATAAATCAATAGCGAATAGAAAAGTAATGGTCGCGGTGGCGATGATGTTGTCATTTGGCGTCGCAGGTTGTGCTCAGAATCCTTATGGTGATGCTTACAATGTTGGCGAAGCTCGAACAATGCAAACGGTTTTGACAGGGACAATTACTAAACTTGATGCTGTAACAATGAGCTCTGATGGTGAAAGCACGATTGGTACGCTTGCTGGTGCTGCTATTGGTGGTATTTTAGGGTCGAAAATTGGTGGTGGTTCAGGCTCTGATATTGCCGCAATTGGTGGTGCACTTGCTGGTGGTGCGTTAGGTAATAGTGCTGGTGGTGCTGTTGGTAAACGTCAAGGGGTTAATATTGTTATTAAGCTTGATAGCGGTCGTACCGTCGCCGTGGTACAGCAGGTTGATCCTAACATGATCTTCCGTGTGGGTCAGCGTGTTGATATGTATCAGCAAGGAAACACGACGCGTGTTGTACCGGCTAATTAAACCGATATAGTGACCAATAAAGAAGGCAGTCAATACTGCCTTTTTTATTAACTGTATTTTGGGGAATAAGAGTAACGTTTATTTTTTGTTTAAATAAAAACGGCTATGTTGATTAAATGGGTGTATTTTGTTTCTTATTTGCTATTTAAGCGGCATTTATTAACGAAAATAAGAGTTGTTTTTAGCAAACTATTATTCTGCCAGTAAACAATTGATGATCATGAGATGCTGTTATTTTATAAAAATAAGCTTATTATTCTAGTATTTTATATTTTTATAGTTACTTATCTGGTCTGATAAGTACATGTATCTTGGCTGCAAATGAATATTCCAAAGTATAAAAAATGAGCGAATAATTAAATTGTAACTAATTGTGTCAAAGAGTACGCTGTGCGCTTTCTAAAAAACCTCTTTGAACGACCCATATTTGATGAATAATTCTAAACTAGACGCGACTTATAAACGCCTTCGTTGGCAGATAATTATTACGACTTTCTTGACCTATACTGTGATGTATATCTCAAGAAAAGCATTTGCTGCTGCTGCGCCATTATTAATGAAAGATCTAGGCATGACCATGGTTCAGTTTGGTTTGGCCTCATCAATTTATTATATTTTATATGGCCTTTCAAAATTCAGTTCTGGCCTTCTTGCCGATAGAATTAATCCGCGTTTATTTTTAGCACCAGTGTTAGTTGTGATTGCGATTATTAACGTTGGGATAGGTATGACCAACAGCGTTACGATGTTGCTAGTGCTCTATTGCTCAACAGCTATTGTCCAAGGTTGTGGTTTTCCACCAATCGCTAAAGCAATCAGTCAATGGTACTCAAAATCAGAGCGTGGTGGTTGGTATTCATTATGGAATACATCCCACAATGTTGGTGGTGCATTAGCACCATTAATTGCTTCTGCCGTTATTGCTTACACGGGTAACTGGCGTTACGCATTTTATGTACCAGCAGCTATTACTGCAGTACAAGCTGTTATTGCGGCTATCTTGATGCGCGGCAAACCTGAAAATTACGGTTTACCCAATGTTGGTGAATGGCGTAATGATACTAAGCAGCTAGAGATTAATAAGCGCTCTGAAACTGGTTTATCAATGTGGGTAATGTTCCAACGCTATATTTTGACTAACCCTATTATTTGGTTAGCGATTGGCGGTGACTTATGTATTTATGTAATTCGTACTGTTTCAAGTGATTGGGTAAGCGTTTACTTCGTTGATGTACTACATTGGGACTTAGTTCGTTCTAACTCATTAGTCGCTTGGTTTGAGGCGGGCGGTATTTTAGGCGGTCTGACATCGGGTATTATTTCTGATAAGTTCTTTGGTGCTGATCGTTGGAAAACAATTTTAATTTACTGCTTTGTGTTAATTGGCGGCATGGTTTGCGTTGCTATCACTATCCATATGAGCTACTTACTTGTTGCGTTAGGTTTCTTTATCATTGGTGCTGGTATTTACGCGCCACAAATGCTGTTTGCATTAGGTATCATCGAAGCATCGCATGCTGATGGTGCGGGTGCTGCCACAGGTCTTAAAGGTGGTGTGACTTACATTGGTGCAGCACTTGCCGGTGCGCCAATTGCAATGATTGAAACTGCATATTCTTGGAATGGTGTATTTATATTACTGGCTGCCATTGCTGTTACTTTAGTTATTTTGACCTGCGTTATTATTCGTGTTGACAGTAAGCGTCTTCCAATGTAGTTCATTGATATTATAGCTAATAAAAAGCGACCATTATGGTCGCTTTTTTTGTATTTTTTATCAGTAACAATAAAAGATTATCGATTTATAACCAAAATCTAACGAATAGAGTTCAGCATAAAATCCATTACTGGATCAATCTTTGCTTCAATCGCAAGTGCTTTTGGCATAAAGCTTGGCGTTTTAAGAATACCGCGCTCAATTAACTCATCAAGTAATGGTTTAAATTCAAACCCTGTTTTACCAATGAATAATGAGGTTAGATCTTCCGTTTTATATGCCTGAATCGCATCTTTTAAGCCACGTAGATAGAGGAAGTCTTTAGTAAAACCACCGCCACGATACGCTCGAGCAGTGATGGTAAAGGCTTCGTCATCACAGACGTCATAATCATGACGCAAGCTATTAAAACAGTCGTTAAAGCTATCACCATTGACCATCATTTCGACTGCAACCACACGTAACGCCAATGTTTTTAGACGATGAAGTGGGAAGCTGCCCGATAAATGCTCACATAAAATCGCTAGACCTTCTTGAGTATGAGTATTACCCGGTAAGCCTAATTGCAATATTTTAAGTGGCTGTTGTTCAGCATTGACAGAGGTGACAAGGTGTACACCTAGTTCGTGGTGGATCAATGCATCTAGATCACCTTGGGTAAAGCGACTGTTTGGATTGACCTTAATAACCTTACCACTCACCATCGCGCGAGCAATTAACTGCTTTGATGATACCACTTTACACGGAATATTATATTCAGCCGCTGCTACTTTAAAAGCTTCTATTGCTTCTTTAGCACTGATGTTAGCGGGCTGTTGTTCTTTATATTCACACGCATGCAGAATAAATTTTGCATTGGCGATATCACGTTCATCTGGCTGACCATAGTAACGTAATGAGTTATATAAAAACTCGTCAGTACCAATACTGCAAAGTAAATCAATACGTACCGCTAACTGATCGATGACTTTTCGGTACATTTTTTGTACGTCAGCATCTCGGATCGTTTCAACAGGCAAGCGATAAAGCTGCTCACGGAACTTATACGGATCCAAATCCAGTTGACGATAAGTAAACTGTGGTTGGTAGCTGTATGGTTTACTTAAGAAGCGTTTTTTTTCTTGCTTTAAGTTAGTTGGATTTATATAGCTTAATGTATTGATACCTTTTGCTATTTTGTACAACTGACGATCAAGGTTAATCACTTCTTTCGAAAGGTTCGATGCTAAGACATCGCTACCAGTAAGCCCTTTGGCCTTGGTGCGCTTAGTGATAGTGAACGCTGCATGTTCAGTGATCACTGTCTTCATCGACTCTTTCAACTTTTCAATCACTAGAGGGTAGGCTTCACCGCCTTCTTCGTTCATGAAAATCTTTTTCACCTCAATGGGCATAATTAAGGTGTTTTTGAAGTGTTGTTTAATGAAAGCGGCTTGGTAGCCTAAACCTTTGAAAATATCATTCTCAAGCGCAATAACATCAATATTTGGCAATTCAACATTGTTAAGCCCGTCAAGCAAAACATCGATTTCTTTACGCCAACGACGACGGTTAACCTGCATTGTACCTACATTAAATGTCGGTGTTGCAGTATCAATACGTTGGTAGTTGTACGAATGAATATCGTAAATTAGGCACAAACCGAATTGCAGCTCTAAGGTCTCAACTAAGCACTGTAGAATGCGATAGTAACTTTGGTGTTTAGCCAAGGTTATTTCACGCTCAGCATCACTGAGAGGCGCTAGCCAAACCTTTTTACCCCATGCATCATCATAGATACAATTATCTGGCGCACGGTTAAGATCGTATTCATAACGCGAGTCTTCACCTTGCAATACAATCGGTAGTGAAGAAATGAAGTCTCCTGTAAACGGATCTTCTTCAAAATAACGCTCTTCTTCTGTTAGTGCACACTGTGATTGCAGTGATTGACGCAGTTGATGACCGTTATGGATTGCAGTGGCGATATAAGGCTGATATTCACTAATGCGAATCATCAAGCTACCATCGTCACGATGGGCCTCAAATGGCGTAAGACTACGGATTTTTTCTACAATTTCTAACTCAGTAAGCAGCATCTGCAATTACCTTCCGAAAATCATTTTTGCGTGTAATGCCAACTTCTTTTGCCATCACAACGCTTTCAACAAAATCGAGTACATCACGTTGCAATTTAACGCGATTTAGACGGTTAATACGGGTAATACCACCAGGGCTTAATACGTTAACTTCAACTAATTTACCGTTAATAACGTCGAGGCCAACGAAGTACAGACCATCACGGACCAATTTAGGACCAATGTGTTTACATAAAGCAAGTTCTTGTTTAGTTAATACGTGCTTAACTTCGCGACCGCCGGCATGAATATTTGAGCGTACATCGCCTTCTGCTGGCACACGACGCATAGCACCAATAGGCTCACCATTAAGTAACATAATACGTACGTCACCTTCTTCTGCGCCTTCAATGTAGTCTTGCAGGATAACGTAGTTCTGATCATCACCAATGTAAAAATCTAAGAGTGATTTCACGCTCGATTTAGCGCTTTTTTCAATTAAGATAACACCCTTACCGCCGTAACCATTAAGTGGTTTTAGGATCATGCGTTCGTGAGGTGATTCATCAAGTACACGCTCAAGATATTCGCGGTTTTTAGAAACGTGAGTAACAGGGATAAATTCTTTGTTTGGATCAGGCAATGAAGCGGTATAAAGTTTATTATTTGCTACACGTAGACCGTCGATATCGTTAACGATAAACGTATGGTCACGCACTGAGTCAAGGAAGTTCAGTGCCATCGTGTCTAATGGCGGGTTAGCGCGCATAAAAATAACGTCAAAGCCCGCTAATGGTAGCTCGGCGTTATTAAATTCAGCTTTACGGTAGAAGCTTGGAATATTGTTTGAGACTTCACCTTTTTTTAATACGTTACAGAAAGCAATTGCCATACTGTCGCGCATGGTTAAGTTACTCGGTGTTGTAATGGCAACCGTGTGACCGCGGCTTGCGGCTTCGTGAATCAAACGTAAAGTAGAGTCGTTTTCTGCTTCAACGCGTTCCCACGGATACATAACAAAACAAATTTTCATAGCTATACCAAAAAGTGGCCTGCTAAATTGGAACGCAGGCTAATATAAGAAATAAGCCATCACACAGAGTGGGATGGCTTCATTTTGTTGGCGATTGTCTTGAAAATCCGTTTCTAAAAGTGTTGTCTAATAATCAAGGTCGTTATCAGTACCACTATCGCTATCATCATCATCACCGTATGAGCCTGTCGTATGAGCTCGTTGTGAAACACATAATGTATAACTACGTGTTTTATGACTGGTATGGTTTAGGTATTTAATCCAGCACTTTCCAAACTCAGACACCGCTTGTTGTTGACCTTGCACTTCAGCTAAAAACTGAATTTCTGAGTCATCAATCGGTTGGGTGGTGCCGTCAAAGAGCGCACGCATAGAACGTCCATAGTTTTCTAACACGCTGGTTTCACTAATAGTAAAAACCCCTGAGCGATTAAAGCCGCGTGGGAAGTTTTTATCGTCGTAAAATTTACCTTCACTTCTCATTCATAAAGTCCTTGATGTGATTTGCGCTGATATTTATCCAGACTTGCAATGTTGTAAATCAATTATTTTTTATTGTTAAGATGAAAATATTTGATTAATATTCAGTGATAATAGATTGTACTATTTCGCAAGGTATGAACATTGAATCTATTCGCGATATAATGCCATATATATACAATTGTTTTTCTATTTAACCTACTCTTATTATTGAGAATTTTGCCGTGGATACTGAATTACTTAAAACATTCTTAGAAGTTACCAAAACTCGTCACTTTGGTCGTGCTGCTGATAACTTATATTTAACCCAATCAGCCGTCAGCTTCCGTATCCGCCAGCTTGAGTCACAATTAGGTAATCCGCTATTTTCTCGTCAACGTGGAAATGTGCACCTTACTGCTGCTGGTGAGCGTTTGCAGCCTTATGCTGAGGCTATTTTGCAAACTTGGGGACGGGCTAAACAAGATGTTGCTTTAACGGATAGTTTAAATACTCAATTGGCAATTGGTGCTTCACCTTTATTTTGGGAGTTTGACGGTATATCTGCTTGGATCAATCGTATTTATGCGACAGTACCTGGACTTGCGTTACGTTTAGAGTCAGTGAAACGAGAAGGAATGGCAAAACGATTGTTTGATAAAAGCATTGATTTGTTTATTACCAGTGAACCTCCCAAAATTGAAAATTTACATGTCCAAAAAGTGCGTGACTATCAATTACAGTTAGTGACTAACCAACCACACTGTGATGTGCATAGTGTGCGTGATATTCCACTTATTTATCTTGATTGGGGCACGCGATTCTCTGTTGAACACAGTCGTATACCGGAATTACAGCGTACACCTATATTGCATACGCATTCATGTAAAATGGCATTAGATTATATTTTGGAAAATGGTGGTGTCGGCTATTTCCCATCGCCAGTTGTTGCTAATAGCGCAGCATTAGGTGAATTATATGTTGTTGAAGATGCTCCAATTATGGAACAGAGCCTATATTTAGTATGGCGTGAAGCGAGTGATAAAGAAGCATTGATAAATGCAATTGTCGATGTGCCATTCAAGAATGTGATCGAAAGCATTTAAATTAAATTATTTATTATAACCAGTAAAATAACTTGTTGTACGGGAGCGAATTCCTGAATTAGTCTAAGAAAAAATGCTGCTAAGGTAAGAAACAATGAACCATGGACCGGATTGTCTGTCATGTTTTTTACATTAACTTAGCACTGTTTTGTCACAATAGAACATTACAATTGCCTGTGTTCTATTTTAATAATTATCTACTCTGGATGTAGGTCAGGAAACGTAAATGGCTAAGTTAAACCAAAAATTTCACAAAGGTAGCAAATCAAAGTTAAATTCTGAGTTTGCAGATGACTTTCAGGATTTAGATCAGCAATCTCGTGGTAAGAAGAAACGTCGTGTAACACGTTCGCGTTTCGATAGTCCGGAGTACAGTGATTTCGATTATTAATAGTGATGTGTAATTCACGATAAAAGATCGGCAATTAAGCATTAAAAAAAGGCGTACCTAGAAGGGTACGCCTTTTTGTTATTAACATCGTATAGTACCAATAAATTTATAGTGCTAATGAATTATTATGATGGACTCTTTTGTTCGTTTAATGTCGCATAACGGTGCAGTAATTCAGTTAATACACTCACCCAACCAAAAGCATTATCAGGTGCGTTGGCTAAAATCTTCTCAACTTCTGCGCAATGTTGTTCTAATGTCACCGCCTCTTCTAATTGAAAAGAGATGGCATAAAAATGCCATAATAGTAAACGGATCATGCGTTCACTGTTTTGCTGCGCATTGTCAGAATCAGAAAATGCGACATTAACTTCCCCTAATGCAATCGCCGTCATTCGTAACATTGCATCAAACTGGGTTGATTTTAGACGTTCGTCGCTGTCAATTTCTTCTTGATCAAAGGTAAATATTTCCTGCATCACATCTTCTGGTACCATACGACCTATTACGCGAAGGCTAAATTCTTCTAATTCATGTCGAGGCATGGTTAAAAGGCAGTTTAAGGTATAATCACGTTGCATATAATTTCTCGCAGATACCACGACGCCGATCAGGATTGATCATTTGGCGAATTATCAAGGTGAGTATTTTGGAGTATTTGGGCACAAAAGGCTAATAAAACCCAAACTGATAGGTTGACGCAAGAATATCTGACAACGTGATGACAACCAGATTTGCATACTTAGGTATGTTAATTCTATTAATGTCAGTGTGTAGGCACTGATCTCATTTAGCGAATGCTTCACCAATTATACGTTGGTCTCCTGATAATCTCATCTATGGTGACGACGAACTTATTACATTGAACAGGCTTATGACGTCAAATAATCAACAATCACCCTCTCAAGCGCCTCAAATGAAGAAAAAACGTAGTGTTATTGTACGTGCCTTAATTGGTGCAACATTAATCGGTACTGCGGGTATGGCTTATTTAGGTTATGACTTAAACCAACAAATTAGTGCTAAATTTGCGGGTCAATTATGGCAACTACCGTCTGTTGTTTATGCGCGTGAGATGGCATTACAGCCAGGTGCACCGATAACTTATAATACGTTGGTGAATGAACTTAAGGTATTAGGGTATCAAAAAGTCGCGAAGCCTGATCAAAGTGGTGAATATGCCGCGAATGGTTGGAAAGTTGATTTTGTACGTCGCCCGTTTAATTTTAAAGAAGGGCCTGAAGGGGCTCGCCATGTGTCGGTATCGTTTAATAATAACAGCATAACGAGCATCATGGATTTAGACTCTAATAAAGAATTAGGCTTTTTGCATATTGATCCCAAGATGTTAGGGATGCTAGAAGCACATTCAGACGAACAACGTATTTATTTGCCTGAAGATAAAATGCCTAAATTGTTAGTGGCGGGTTTAATCGATACTGAAGATCGCCATTTTTATGAACATGATGGTATTTCATTAGTCGGTATTGCACGCGCATTCATTGCCAATATTAAAGCTGGTCATACGGTTCAAGGTGGCAGTACGCTGACGCAGCAGCTTGCTAAAAATATGTTTTTAAGCAGCCAGCGTACATTCTGGCGTAAATTTAAAGAAGCTTACATGGCGATCATTATTGATACTCGCTATGGTAAACATGAAGTGCTTGATGCTTACATGAACCAAGTGTATCTGGCCCAGTTTGGTGGCTATGGTATTCATGGTTTTGCTTTAGCATCACGTTATTACTTTGACCGTCCATTATCAGAATTACGGGTTGATCAATTAGCACTATTAATTGGAATGGTAAAAGGGCCGACTTATTACAACCCTTGGCGTCATCCTGAACGCGCTAAAGAACGTCGTAATATTGTGCTGAGTTTAATGAATAAAGACGGTGAAATTAGCGATGATGCTTATCAAGCTGCGATTAAATTACCGTTAGATATTCAGGTAAAAGGACAATTAGCAAAGCGTCAACCAGCTTACTTTGATCAAATTAAAACCGAATTAGAGCAAAAAGCAGGGGCTGCTTTTGAAGCAGGTAAAGGGTTACGTATTTTTACTTCTCTTGATCCTCAATCACAAAAGTTAGCAGAAGAGGCTGTTGCGAAAGTGATGCCTGAAGTACAAAAACGGGCAGGTAAAGATTTACAAACCGCAGTGGTGATTGTCGATCGCACCACCGGTGAAATCCGTGCCATGATTGGTGGTGATAAACCGGGATTTGCAGGTTATAACCGCGCGATTAATGCCCAACGTCAAGTGGGATCAGTTATTAAGCCTGCGTTATATCTTTCTGCATTAGAAAATCCGGCTAGATTTAGCTTGGCAACTTCACTGAAAGATCAGCCGTTATCGATTAACATGCATGATGGTGCCGTATGGAGCCCACGTAACTACGATCGTAAATACCGTGGTGAAGTGCCATTATTTGTTGCACTGGCTAAATCATACAATGTACCGACGGTGAACTTAGGCATGGCGATAGGTGTTGATAAGGTAACCGATACGCTGACGAAGTTAGGTATTCCACGGGAGAGTATTCCCCAAGTACCTTCATTATTCCTTGGTTCAATTACCCTATCACCGTTAGATGTCGCACAAATGTATCAAGGTATTGGTAATGAAGGCTATTTAGCACCGTTAACTGCCTTGAATGCTGTGGTTGATGAAAATGGTAAGGTTCTGTACCAAAATTGGCCGAAAGCGGCTGAAGTTGTGCCACCGCAAGCAGCATGGTTAACGATGTTTGCATTGCAAGATACGGTTAAGTTTGGTACTGCTCATTCACTGAATAAACTATTCCCTAATACCCATTTAGCGGGTAAAACGGGTACAACCAACGATGGTCGTGATAGTTGGTATGTCGGTATCGATGGCCGTGAAGTGGTGACGGTTTGGATGGGGCGAGATGATAATAAGAGTACCCATTTAACCGGAGCTAGTGGTGCATTGCGTCTTTATACGGATTATATTCAACACCGTAAACCTGAGCCGCTATTGTTACGTCAACCGGCAAATATTGAAGCTGAAAATTATCAGATTGCCGCTGACGGTGAATATATTCCAAGTTGCGCTGGCAAAACCCGAATGCCTATTTGGGACCCGCATGGTGATCTTAAACAGAATTGCCAAGCTGAAAAAGTGAAACATAAAGTTGAAGGGTTTTTCAATAAACTGTTTAACTGGTAGTTAGTGCTTACTATATAAAAGCCTCCAGCTATGGAGGCTTTTTTGTGTGATTAGGTTCGTATTTTAAGTACTAATTCGGTAGGTTATTGGCTTGCAATATAGAAAGAGTAAATATTGATGCGTTTTTTAAAATCGTCAGTTCACACTGATTTAATCCACCTTGATCTTCAATCTCCAGCATTGACGATATATCATCGTCAAGCAACCCGTGCGATTGTACTTAATGGTGACAATATTTTGATGTTGTACACTGCACGTTACCATGACTATACCTTACCCGGCGGTGGTATTGATGCAGGGGAAGATCAGATCCAAGGGCTAATTCGAGAATTAGAAGAAGAAACGGGCGCGATGAATATTCATGATATTGAACCGTTTGGTCTATATGAAGAATATAGACCTTGGCATAAACCTGAACATGATATTGTCCACATGGAGTCATTTTGCTACGTGTGTAAAATTGATGCTCAATTAGGATCTACGCGGCTGGAGGATTATGAGCAGAAAAATGGAATGAAGCCTGTATGGATCAATATTTTTGATGCTATTGCTCATAACGAACAGACGATGTTACATTCAGATAAGAAAGGCATGTCCATTGAGCGAGAAACGTTTTTATTAAAGCGTATTGTCAGCGAATTATTAGCTATACCGGCTACGTAATGAATGGTCATAAAAAGAAAATCCACAATAATAACGTTATTATTGTGGATGATAATAATAACGTTATTTCTTTTCAGCGCGCTTAAATGTCACGGTATGGTTATCTGAACTTAAGATCAAAGTATTATTATTGACTAAAAATTTAGAAGGACCTGTTAGCATTTGTTTGACAAACCCATCAACAGTCGCTTGTTCATTTTGAATGCACATTTTTTGAGTTGATGCTAAATTTTTAGTGGTAAGATCTTGAGCGGTGATGCGTATTTTACCGGTTAACGTATTACAACCAGAGTAGCTAACATTAAGGTTTTTATTAATCTGTAGTTGTGACTTGATGGTTAAAGCATCTACTGGTTGGGTATAGCCATCGATAGCGCTAACTGTCCATGTATTAACAAGATCTGCTGTATTTTTAGGTGTGCCTGCACAGCCCGTTAATATTGTTGCAATAAATAGTGTTGTTAGTAGCGTTTTTTTCATGGATATTCTCTTAATCTTATGTATTAGGATGTACTGTAAGGTGTTGAGATTTAAGTTATCTTTTATGCTGGTAATCTGCATATAAACAGGGATACGAAAAAGGTTAATTGATTACCAATCATATCCGTTTGGTAGTAGTGAAAAAAACGGATGACAAGTGTGACAAAGATCGCTAAAAATGTAAATGTTCACTTATTAAATAATAGGATATTAATTAAGTAAATTTCCTCATGGTATATATTATTTCATATAACAAATAATTCTATCAATATATCGGCTCAAGGCGTGTCATTGTTTATGCAAAACGCCATATAAGTTATTAATCTCATTAGTGTGGTAGTTATGTTTCAAAAACAACATCTTATTCAATTAGCGAATATGAAAATGCCGTTTGGTAAATATGCTGGTCGTGTATTGATTGATTTACCCGATGAATATCTTCTGTGGTTTCAAAAGCAAGGTTTTCCAGAAGGGCAATTAGGCATATTAATGGCATTAGCACTTGAGTTTAAAATAGAAGGCTTAGAATCAGTGATCCGCCCATTGAGACAGGATCAGTAAGGTGGTAAAACGTAAACATCACTATTTATGGAAAACAGCCATGACGATTATGATTGGCTCAGGTCTGGTGGGGTGCGCGCAGTCACCTCGATTAAACGCATTAACGTTTATGGATCCTAATTTTCAGCGCTGCGTTGCTACACAGGGTAAACAAGATCTTCAGCAGATCACCACATTAGAATGTAGTCATTTTAATATAAGAGATGCACGAGAGGTTCGCTATTTAACACATTTAAAAACATTAGATTTATCATCAAATCAATTAACGAATCTTGATGTTAGCCATAATCGACAGCTACAGGTTCTGAGTGTTGAACATAATAAATTATCGCATTTAAAGTTAAACCATAATCTCCAATTGCAGATCGTTAATGTGAATTTTAATCATTTAACCGCGTTAGATGTAAGCCATAATCCGCTGCTAACGTATTTGAATTATGATGATACGCTGATTAATCATCTCGATATTAGTCGTAACCCTCACTTACTTGCCCCTTTTTATACTCTTGATGAGCCCAATGGCCCCACAATAATGGCAGAATAATAATGTTAAAAGCAATTCATCATGTCGCGATTATCTGCAGTAATTATACGCGCTCAAAAGCCTTTTACTCACAGTTATTACAATTAGAAATTGTGTGTGAAACTTATCGTGAAGATCGTGATTCATATAAATTAGATCTAAAATTACCAGATAATAGTCAAATAGAGTTATTTTCATTTAATGGTGCTCCGCAACGTCCGAGCTACCCTGAAGCACAAGGGTTACGCCATTTGGCTTTTGCGGTGGATGATATCGCAGCCATTGTGCGTTATCTAGAAGCTAACGGGGTCGTGGTTGAACCGATCCGTATTGATGAACTTACAAATAAAGCCTTTACTTTTTTTAATGATCCTGATGGTTTACCACTAGAGTTGTATCAAATTTAACAAACCGTAGTAACAAATAAAATACGGCGTATACAATATTAATTCTCATGATATCTTTCACTAACAACTATATGCGTGAGTGTGTATAGTTGTTGCTTGTTATTGGCGATCAAGGATGAAATAAATGCGTCGGATTATTTTCAATCAAAAAGGCGGTGTTGGTAAGTCAAGTATCACTGTCAATTTAGCCGCAATCAGCGCAGCTAAGGGCTATAAAACATTGGTGATAGATCTTGATGTACAAGGTAATAGCAGTGCCTATTTAGGGGTTGATATTAATCAGCCGAATGATAAAACTATTGCTGAACTCCTCAATCAAACCGCGTCTTGGTTTGCTGTATCGACCCCTGTACGTGATTACCCTCAGCCAACGGCTTATGATAACTTATTCATTATTCCATCGAGCCCTAAACTTGATAAGTTAGAAGTGGAACTTGAACGACGTTATAAAATTTATAAGCTACGGGACGTATTAGATTCTTTAGCGGAAGATTTTGATCGTATTTATATTGATACCCCTCCTAATTTAAACTTTTATACTAAATCGGGTTTAATTGCAGCCCATAAATTATTAATTCCTTTTGATTGTGATAATTTCTCTCAGCAGGCTCTAATTAAGGTAATGGATAATCTTGCCGAGTTACGTGATGATCATAATCGTGATTTAGTGTTAGAAGGTATTGTGGTGAATATGTTTAACGCGCAAGCAAAGTTTCCGCGTCAAATTATCGAAGAGATTAAAATGCTAGGCTTTCCTATTTTAGAACCGTATCTACCTCAATCAATAAAAATGAAAGAATCGCATTATCAACAATGTCCAATGCTCTACTTTGATCCTAAACATAAATTAACTCAGCAATTTATTGCATTGCATGATGGTATTGAAGCTGCCGTAACACTAGAGAATTAATCATACCGCGGAATAGAATTAATGGTAATTCGAGATTGAATTACCATTCACAGATTATGCTATTTTCGCGGGAAAGGCGCGTTCATATTCTTCCATAAAATCACGACGAATATCTTGTTCAAGGTGGGTTGCGCGTTCTGTTGGACAAAACAACATAAAATGAACGATTTGTTCACCAGTATTTGAACTACTAATATGGATATGAGGTTCCGAACCTGGAAGATCTAGCCCCGCATGCTTTTCTATCACGCTATTATAACGACGGGCAACGTCAATAAAGTCTTCGCTATGATGGTCAATTTTAGTAATTATCGTCGGAAGAAGAGGATATAGATTAACAAAGTCTCTTACGACGATAGAAAAGTTATGATAAACATAACGTTTCATGAAATTAAGATTTTTCACTGGATACGTGAAAAACATGCTGTTGGGTAAGGTGGCTGTTTTCCCTGTGTAATGATACTGCCCATGATGAAGATCTATTTCTTGAATCACTGTCGCCATCATATTGTGTTCAATCACTTCGCCACAAATTTTTCCAACTTCTATCCAATCACCAATACGAAATGATCGTGAACTTGCACGTTGTATTGAGCCAGTAAAGCACAGAATAATTTCTTTTGAGGCGACAACAATAGCAACAGCTATTGCTGTTAAAGATAAAGCAAATTCACTTATTTCTGAGCGCCACAAGGCAAATACGATCACTAACATTAAAATAAAAGTCCCATTTTTGGTTCGAGACATCCATTTTCGTTGTGCTTCAGTCACAAAAAATTCATCACCACGAACTTGAGACAGTATAATACGCCGAATAATAGTAATAACGGCAATGATTAATGCAGTGAATAGCAGTTTGTGGGTTAATAAATAGGTGAATATTTCAGTGATTATATCCATGTATTCCTTTATATTGACGATATTAAGTTGTTAATATAACAAAAATTCCATATTTTTACTGCTAAATCTACTAATTATTTATATTTATATATTAAATTTTTTATGGTGCAATAAAGAGCTATTAGTATGTAAGATATATTTATTCGTAATAGATAATTATAGTCTTTATAAATATTTACACGAAGATTAAGAAAATATGAATTAATTATAAGTGTAATTTATAAAATTTTATTGTTGGTTTTTGTGAAACTTTCTATTTATATAAAATAACAAATATGAGCATGTGATATTTCTGTGTTATTAATATAATTAGTATTAAGTACATTATTTTTTATTGGTTTCATTTATTAAGCGGTGTGTAATGAGCTCAACGTTACTTTCATTTCTAATTGCTTCATCTGTATTAAATCCGACTATGAATAACAATCATATACATACTTTAACGGATAATAATAACTTAGCAATAGTTATCCCTAAACAAAGTAACAAAATATTAACTAATCCTGGGATTGGATTTACTGAGTTGGAGCGAGTGGTTAGTAATGATCCAGAAAATCCTTTTTATGAGGGTCCGCCTGTAATATCGTATCCAGATACGAGTACGATGTATTATCGTTGGTACTGGGATCAATTAACAACGGCAACTGATCCCCAGCTAAATGAAAAGATGCTGGAAGATAAAATTGATAGTGTTTTAAAAATTGCAGCAGCGGTCAATAAAAAAGTTGTTATCCGATTTATGGCTCTGCGAGGTAAAAATGATCCTATTTATGATCCTGACGTGAATAAAGACAGTAGTGGGATTCCATGCTGGCTGGTACAAGAATTATATGGCCATGGGGTGAATGGTGGTAGTTGTCATTTGTCTGATTCAGAAGCTGTAAATATGTTTAAAAATCCATTATTTATTCATCGCATGCGGCAATTTCTTGATGTGTTAGGGAAGCGTTATGATCATAATAAGGCATTATTACGTATTGATATGGGTATGGTGGGAACATGGGGCGAATGGAATCTCTCAGGTTATGCTCCATCAACAAGTCAGAGTGTAGGTTTAACCGATAATGGCTATACATTACATGATTTAGAACCTTACATTGATGGGTTGTCTCATGCTTTTCCGCATACCCCAAAAACGATGCTAGGAACCAATCAGGGTGATTTTCTTAGTTATGCTACGACACGAGGTTTTGGTTGGCGAGTGGATTGTCTTGGTGATTGGGGGGAAGGTTGGAATGAAATGCAAAATGGTTATCCTGATTTAATTGCTCATGCTTCAGATATTAATACCAATATCGCGCCAGATTTTTTGTTTACTCAACGCTGGAAGAAGTCCGCAGTTGATTTTGAAATTTGTCAAGATTCCTTACAAGATTGGAGTCGTACGAGTAATCCATTACACCTTACGTATGATCAGGTTCAGAAAACCTTTAATTTTGCATTAGAAGAGCATGCATCATTAATTAATGCTAAATCTCATCCAATTCCTGAACAATATCAATCATTACTTAAAGGTTTTTTAAATAAATTAGGCTATAGATATCAACTTAATCAAGTAGATTATAGCCGTGAGGTTCCACAAGGTGGCACATTAACGATTAATAGTCAGTGGCAAAATTTAGGTGTCGCACCGAGTTATACTAATTATCCAGTAACATGGCGATTACGTACTGCGGATGGCGATATAGTTGCTTATTATACATCGACTGCAAATATTAAAAATTGGTTACCGGCTAATCATTATGAAGATCAATCACCAATATATAAGATCTCTGATCATTTCCAGTTAAGCCCGCATATTGCGAAAGGACAATATTTTGTTGATGTTGGTTTAGTGGCTAAAAATACGCATATGGCTAAAGTATTATTAGCCAATGATACAAAAATGACGACAGATAAAGGGCTGCCTTATATATTGAATAACAACAGTGATGTTGATACACCGAGTAAAGGCAGCGATCATCACCAATATTCTGATAATAGTGGTCAATACGTACCCGATAACCGTGGTCAATATGTACCGGATAATCGAGGCCAATACGTACCCGATAATCGTGGTCAGTATATACCGATGGATAATGGACAATACGCAGCAATAACATCAGATAAAATTAAAAATAATAATGATATTGCACCTTATCTTGATAATTATAGTTTGTATTCACATCAAAAAATGGATAAAAAATCAGCCTTGTTTTATGTTAGTCAGCACAGTGATAAATATATAAAGCAACAAAATAATATTGGGCGTTGGCATGAAATTACCACTATTAATGTGATCTAAGCGTGATTGAGGAGGCGTTCAAATATTCTTACGATAGGGAATGATTGATGCTGATTATTAATATGTTTTATTTATATATATCACGCGTTAATATTAGCCAAATATAATCATTATTGAATATAATTAGGATGTAATAATGCACATATTCACCGATCGTAAGCATATTATTATTGATACTCGCTCAGAGGAAGCGTTTATTAATCATCATATTGATGGCAGTGTCTTTGTTGGCTTTCACGGAATAGAGTTTAAATATTGGTTAGAATTATTATTACCAGATAAGAATATAGACATTGAAGTCATTTCAGACGTTGTTTCTCGTCAACACATTCTTGAGACAATCCATCAATTAGGTTATTCACACGCTACAATTATGACCGATGATGTAGAGTCTGAAGCGTTATCGACAATGCCATTGTTACCAAATAGTGATGATACACCCGTATTGGATGTTCGTGATTATAGTGAATCTGATGCGAAGGCTCATGTTGCTGATATTCTTCAAGTTAAATCTGGCGATGATAACCAGCAATATATTGTGCATTGTAATAAAGGTTATCGCTCATTAATTGTGGTTTCAGTATTGAAATTATTAGGATTATGTAAGTTTATTCATGTGGATAACGGTGAGTTAGGGCAACAAAAACTAAAATAGAGTGGTAAGTAATCTAAGTTTGTTGGATGAAAAAAAAGCCGAAGTATATGAAAATACGTCGGCTTTTTTATTATATATGTGCGTTATTAACGACCAAGAAACGCATAACCTGTTGTAAATGCTGCTTCTTGGAATTGACGTAAACCTGTTGCACGGAAATCAATCGCCATCGGATTGCGTTTTAATTTCTCTTTGATATCTGCATTAGACATAAAGTTAACATCTAGATCGTCAATTAACTGGATAGCTGATTCAAGCTTAAAGCCGACAGAGCTTCCTGCAAATTTTCCGCGTGTTTCGCGTGTACGGATCACTACTTTTTCTACTTTGTAGTCATCAAGTAGTTTTTTAAATGCAAATTGGAAATCTCTCATTTTTTGGTTATCAAGAGAATTATCCATAATGAACTTTTGAGTGCGACACTCTGGAATACCGATCATTCCACCTTCTAAAGTTAGTAGGCAAATAATGGCTTCGTTGCTACGTAGTTCAACTGAACAAATTTTCATGTCTATACCTGAATCCTAATATTTTGGTCGTTATTGTAGGCTAAAAACCGATTAGCTGTTAGTGGTGAGATGTTTTTTTATCAATATTGTTGCGGAAACTCCAATCTGCGCCCTTATCGTCAGATTTTCATATAATGGATGTAAATTTGCGCCTGAAATTTCCTCAATTAATGTCATTATGTGCATAATTATGGAGTAATAAAGCCAAAATAGGAAAAGAGATAAAAAAGATGTTCTGTTTTTGCTTTAGGGTAATTGAGTAATAATAATGAGGGATTTAATGTAATAAAAGAGAATATTATGAACAATGCATTATTTAGTCGTCAAAATACAACCATGCTCACTTTTTTTAAGCATCAGCTATTGGTTGTAAAAACCAACGATGAGTATGATGCTATTATAGCAATGATTCAGTTATGTAATTGGGATCCTAAGTATTTTCAACAAGATAAAGATTATGCTATCGATTATGAAAAATAGCTGTATGTTATAACGCTAACGACAAACTGCCGTTAGCGTTCTTAGTGTTGTTAGCCGCGTTTAACTGGCTTGTAGGCGCAACCTGCTGCTTGGTAGGTTTCTTTGTCAGTAATTTCAAATGTAGTGTAGAAGAACCAAGCAATAAAACGCATCATCTCATCGCCGTCATTCATTACCCACTCTGCAAACTCTTCAGGTTCACCTTGGTCATTTTCTTGACTAAATACATGGTAAATACGTTTTTCACCGTCAATCTCAGCTAAGCTAAAATGACCAATTAATGCAGCTGCTGCATCTGCAACTTCTGGCTCTTCATTGTTTGTTAGTGTCTCAAGGATTGCTGACACTGAATCAAGTTGTGCTAATTCTTTTACGAGTGTTTCAAATTCTTCTTGTTGCATGATGTTATCTCATTATTTCACTATGGTGAGTATAATAACCTTAATTGTAAATAGAACCAAAATGTTCAACTTGTGTTAGGTACATACGCATATCAAATTCGAGTTGGTGGTATTGCGGTTCCATGTGACAGCAAAGTTGATAAAAGGCTTTGTTATGATCTTTTTCTTTTAAGTGTGCCAATTCGTGTACAACAATCATCCGTAAAAAAGGCAGTGGAGCCTCTTTAAAGATGGTAGCGATTCTGATTTCATGTTTGGCTTTAAGTTTATTGCCATGCACACGTGAAATAAATGTATGTAGACCCAATGCATGATTTATAACATTAATTTTATTGTCATAGCCAACTTTACTGATTGGCGCCGATTTTTTTAAATACTGATTTTTTAATTCAATAACATAATCATAAAGGGCTTTTTCTGTTTTAATGGTATGCGGTGCAGGGTAACGGTTAAGTAACAATGTTTTGAGTTGGTCTTTGTCAATTAATTGCTGAACTTGATCAACGAGGTGAGGAGGATAACCTTGAATATATTTAAGTTGTTGCATAACCGATATTACTCTTAACCAAAAGACTTATGCTATAAGTAGGTAACTATCGAGGCAACCTTATTCTTGGGTAAACTGAGATAAAATACTTGGAGCTTGATAACTAACATGACGTTCAATTATAAAGGATAAGTCATTGTGTTTTTGAAAATTCCCCCACCTATCTTTGTTGTTATCGCATTACTTGCTATGTATGGATGTAAGTTGTTTTTGCCATTATGGCAATTTAAGACGCTTTGGATCATCGCTATCCCATTAATTATCATTACGGTGACCATTGGTTTTTTATCCATATTAGCGTTAGCAAAAGCCGATACAACCATTAGTCCTTTTACACCAGAAAAAACAGCTCGACTCGTTACGCGAGGTATATATCAATATAGTCGTAACCCAATGTATCTTAGCTTATTATTATTGCTTATTACGGTAGTGTTTATCAGTGGAGAGTTATCTTCAGTTTTTGTGGTGATAGCCTTTGTATTAGTGGTTAATCACTATCAGATTAAGCCTGAAGAAAAAGCACTAATGCATCTGTTTGGTGATGAGTATCGTCACTATTGTCTACACGTCAGGCGTTGGTTATAGAGACTGATCTTATTTATGCCTTTACCATCTTGCTTATTTGCATACACTGTTTAGCAAGTAATAATAAGATGACTGTTATTATGAGAGATAATATTAAGTTTAAATAAATGAGGCTGTACATGAGTAAAGCAAAAATTGGTATCGTAACGGTGAGTGATCGCGCGAGTGCTGGTATTTATGAAGATATCTCAGGGCAAGCAATCATTGATACACTGAATGATTATCTGACTTCTGCATGGGAACCTGTTTATCAAGTTATTCCTGATGAACAAGATGTGATTGAGCATACGTTGATTGATCTGGCTGATAACCATAATTGTAGTTTAATTGTAACGACTGGCGGTACTGGCCCTGCAAAACGAGATGTCACGCCTGAAGCTACAGAAGCGGTATGTGATCGAATGATGCCTGGTTTTGGTGAGTTAATGCGTGCAGAATCGTTGAAATTTGTACCTACAGCCATTTTATCTCGTCAAACAGCTGGCCTTAGAGGCGATAGTTTAATTATTAACTTACCAGGAAAGCCTAAATCTATTCGTGAATGTTTAGATGCTGTTTTTCCGGCAGTACCGTACTGTATTGATTTGATGGATGGCCCATTCCTCGTTTGTGATGAGAATATAATTAAACCTTTCCGTCCAAAACAAAAGTAAAGATATAAAACGCTAAAGAGAGCGACATATTGATGTCGCTTTTTTTGTTGATCGCCATCAATTAAGATCTTTATTTTTTTAAAAATAATTTGAATCTAGATCACGGAAATAGATGATGATTATCATTAATAACACGGCGTTCAATATTAAAATGAGGATAAATTCGCCACAGAGAGTATTTTATTATTTATTTTCAATTGGTTATATTTTAGTGTTAATTTCCATTGGTTATTTATTGTTATAGATGTTGGTTTATTTATTTTCTTTGTGAATTGTTTTTTTTTGTTATTTGTAATATTCTGATGCAAAGTTTTACTGCTAGTTTCATATAAGTGCTACTGCGTGGGTTTGAATATGGATGTTAAAAAAAGCTGGGGTTTTATTTCTATCACTTTGGGTGTGATCTCTCTTTTATGGGGTATGGTTTCATTGAGTGGTATCATTGGTCAAGAGCATGTTTTTACTGAGATGGGATCTTTTGTAACCATGACGGGATCTGATTTGTATAACAGTACTTACACTGAAAATATGTTGGCAGCGGAACGTCATAAAAATTTTATAGTGTTA
>SAMEA5043655__coassemble_42_pt1 | contig 32235 bp, 29 predicted proteins | sample SAMEA5043655__metabat2_low_PE_001 | metagenome-assembled genome bin SAMEA5043655 (sample SAMEA5043655) | Gadus morhua
CATATTTTATTATCTCCTTCTTTCATCACTGTTAGATGATACGTATCACTCACGCATCAAAAAAATATATCACTGAATCACATTACCTTAGCTTACTAAAAACAAGTCGTTTACAAAACAAACTATAATGTTAAATTTAAACGTCTATCGCTTATGAGTTCAGCTTTTGGCCATTGTCTCCTTACCTCAGGCTACCACACCTCGTTATAATGCATGCCGTATTATGGCCATCATATTAGTGCCATTCTTACTCAGCGGTTGCTTTGATCGTTATCGATCAACGGAAAGCTTATGTAACGATAATCTCAGCTTATGCCAAGCATTAAATCTTAATGATGGACAATGTCGAATCCAACGTACCAACCTAATATGGCAACGCTATACCGCCTTGCAAGATCCCATCGATAAACAAAAATTTAAAGAATTAAAATTAACTAAAGAATATCAATTCTGTCTTGAATATGCGGCAATCATTGAACCTACAGAATTAAAGCAACGAAAAACCAAACGGATACAAGCGCTATATCATAGCTATGAAAGTATTGAGCGACTCAACCAAGAATTACGCCTATCTCAAGATCCACATATTATTTATTATCGTTGGAGCCAAGGCGATCACATTGCTAAACAACAATTTCTCGCGCTTGAAGGCAATAAAAAACTGGAACACCCTGACTTACAATTAGCACTTGCGGGTTATTATATTAGAAAAAACAAAACCAAAACGCTGCATATATTGCATCACAGCCTTAGTCTTTATAAGACCAACGATGATATTAATATCAATATATTACATTCGCTTGCGACATTATATTACCAACAAAAAAACATAGGCTCAGCATATGTATGGGTAAAGGTCGCTGCTAACTATCAACAAAAGAAGCAACAACAAACGACACGCTCTACCATTAAAAATAAATTTAACTTAACGGATAACGAGCGACAAAGATTAGACATAATCGCATTTCAAATAATTGCAGCATTAAAAAGTGGGCAATATAAACGAACAGAAATTATCGCCCAACTTCAATAATCACAACAACTATCCACCATGCTCAAGAATGATGAACAGACAAATCTGCACGCTTAATCATTAACTGAAAAGTCATCCGCTGAAAAAAGCAGTGAGATTGAATTAACACAAAACCGTTCACCCGTTGACGGAGGCCCATCAGGGAAAATATGCCCTAAATGGCTATCACATTGTGAACAGCGAATTTCAGTACGTGCCATGCCATGGCTATCATCGTCTAAATAGCGCACACATTTTGTCGTGATTGGCGCATCAAAACTTGGCCATCCACAACCAGAATCATATTTATTAGTAGAAGCAAATAAAGATTGACCACAACAAGTACAACTATAAATACCTGTCTCACGGTTATGTAATAGTGTGCCACTAAAGGGCGCTTCAGTTGCTTGCTGTCTACATACCTGATAAGCCTCAGCAGATAGTTTATCTTGCCAATACAAATCGTCTTTTTTATTCATTCTCCACCTCCTTTGTTTACTAATTTCGATAATCGTAATAATTATATTTGCTATTTAGAGCCACTGTACCACATACTTCTTGTGCAAAAAGTCACATAAACTCAAAAACGATTTTTAGCTTTTGTTAATATGAATAAAAGTTAACAGTTACGGTGACGGTAATTTAAACAACTTTTGTACAAATTACCGTCGTTGTAGTGGAAATGTAAAAAATATCCGAACTTTTTTTTGACCTTAAGCAATTTAAACGATTTTTTTGCTTGCAGGCTTACAAAGGATTCTGTAATTTTACTACCAGTTATATTTCATTAGAAATTAAGTTGTGGAGCAAACTGTAATGACAATCAAAGTAGGTATTAACGGTTTTGGCCGTATCGGTCGTTTTGTTTTCCGTGCAGCGCAAGAGCGCACTGACATCGAAGTTGTTGGTATCAACGACCTAATCGACGTTGAATACATGGCATACATGCTTAAGTACGACTCAACTCACGGCCGTTTCAACGGTACTGTTGAAGTTGAAGGCGGTAACTTAATCGTTAACGGTAAAACTGTACGTGTAACTGCTGAGCGTAACCCTGAAGATCTTAAGTGGGATGCAATCAACGTTGACGTAGTAGCTGAAGCAACTGGCCTGTTCCTAACAGACGAGACTGCACGTAAGCACATCACAGCTGGCGCTAAGAAAGTTGTTCTAACTGGCCCATCTAAAGATGCAACTCCTATGTTCGTAATGGGTGTTAACGATTCAACTTACGCTGGTCAAGATATCGTTTCTAACGCTTCTTGTACTACTAACTGTCTAGCGCCTATCGCTAAAGTTCTTAACGACAACTTCGGTATCGTTTCTGGTCTTATGACAACAGTTCACGCAACTACAGCAACTCAAAAAACTGTAGATGGTCCTTCAGCTAAAGACTGGCGTGGTGGTCGTGGTGCTGCTCAAAACATCATCCCATCATCAACTGGTGCTGCTAAAGCAGTAGGCGTTGTTCTTCCAGAAATCAACGGCAAACTAACTGGTATGGCTTTCCGCGTACCAACTGCTAACGTTTCTGTAGTTGACCTAACAGTTAACCTAGAAAAAGGTGCTTCTTACGCAGCTATCTGTGCTGCAATGAAAGCTGCATCAGAAGGCGAACTAAAAGGCATTCTTGGTTACACTGAAGATGCAGTTGTTTCTACTGACTTCAACGGCGACACTCGCACTTCAATCTTTGATGCTGCAGCTGGTATCGCACTTAACGATAACTTCGTTAAAGTTGTATCTTGGTACGACAACGAAATCGGTTACTCAAACAAAGTTCTAGACCTAATCGCTCATATCTCTAAGTAATGTAGCAATTAGCTGACTTTCTTTGAAAGCAGATAGTAAGAAGCGACGCTTAAGGGTGTCGCTTTTTTTATACCTAAAATATAGCTAATAATGCAGTATAGTCACTCATGATTATAAACTCACATGTGATAACACCAATAATTCACACCTCTTATTCCTAGCCCATGAAATATAATGATCAAAAATGTCACAAAAATTACAAATAAATCTTAATATTCTTTGATACTTTAAAACGAAAAATAAGTTTTCATGTTTATATTTTTAGCCTGTATATAGCCAAAAACATAAACATGGGCGCTTTCGCCACCTCACATTAAGGAAAAGAAGATGGATTTACGTCAACTTTCGACAATCAATGCATTATCTGATGCTGTTACCGTATGCGAATATCAAGGCGTGAAGATTATTCGTGTCATTCACCCAATGGTAGAAGCAGGAATTTCACTTCATGGTGGTCATTTACTTTGGTTCAAACCTGCCGGTGAAAAAGATGTGATCTGGTTGAGCGAAAAAGCTGAGTTTGATATAACAAAAGCAGTTCGTGGCGGGATTCCAGTCTGCTGGCCATGGTTTGGTAAAGCCGCAGTACCATCACATGGATTTGCTCGTACGAGTGAATGGACGTTATCACAACACCGTGAAAATGATAACGGTGTTATTGTTACTTTAATCCTTGAAGATAACCAAGATACACGCTCAATTTGGCCGCATAAATTCCATAATCAAATGACGTTTGAAATGAGTGCTGAACTTAATGTTAGCTTAACATCAACCAATACTGATACTCAGCCTTGGTCATATGGGGGGGCATTACACACTTACTTTAACATTGCTGATATCAATGCCGTTTCAGTTACTGGCATGGGCGCTGAATATTTAGATAGTACTCAGGCAGGAAAAATATGTCATGGTAATGATACCTTAACATTCAATACTGAAACTGATCGTGTTTATACTCACCCTCAGCCAACAATTACAATTAATGACCAAGATAATCAACGTACTATTTTAGTAACGAATCAAGGTAATAACGCAGCTGTTATTTGGAATCCTTGGCAAGAGTTATCGATTAACATGGGTGACATGGCAAATAACAGCTTTGAAACCATGGTGTGTGTAGAATCAACGATTCATACTCCAACCATAGAATTACAGCCAGGACAAACACATACGCTTTCAACTCGTATTGCCGTTCAACGCTAATGTAAAACAACGGATCACTAGTAAGTTATTTCAGCTTGCTAGTGACGTTATGCCAGCATAGATCCCGTTGATTCAATCAGTACCCAACCGTTGCCATCGGGATCATTGAAAGTCGCAAATCGCCCTTCCATCATCGTAATAATTTCAGACAACGCAACCCCTCGACCTGTTAGTTCCTGATGCGTTGATTGAATATCATAGGTTTGAACCACCAAACCTTGTATACCTCCCGCCTCCATTCCTGCAAATGGTTTCACTAAGCTGATCGTCGTTTCTGCCCCTTTAGGTACCAGTTGTACCCATCGTGTTTGTTGACTCTCAGCATGATCTCTAATCAATTCAAAACCTAGTACATCACGATAAAATTGCAGCGCCTGATTTTGATCAGAGACAGGAATCGATACCGTATCGACACGACAAATAGCCATAGCATCTTGCTCCACATTTTAAAAAAAATATCAAACATCACCTATTGAGATTAAGTCAGCAGCAACACTTTTGTAAAAAAAACAAAATTTCTGGCGTAAATTCTTACAATTTTTGATTTACTCTTGAACCTAAGACAGAGCAAAAAAATACCCTAATGACAAAAAAACACAATAAAACCACCATGAACATAAATTTTGAATTATTACTTCAAAATTTGCTAATTAACCAGATATAAGAGCCAATAAGAATGTAAATATAAGCATTTTAAACCTAGTGATAAAACCATCAATTAAAATATAAAAAACAAACACATATAAATAATTTTTGCAACAATTTAACTTGCGAAACCCCAGTAATTCAAGGATAGTGATTGATATCGGTTATTTAATCGGCAGTTATATTCTCATTCTTCAAAAGATATTTATTTACCAATCAGTAACTCTGCAATACAAAGTGATAAGTTCAGACTAGGCTTAAGTAAGTAAGCAATGCAAAAACATCATGTTTTTCATTAGTTACTCTTAAATATAAGAACGATTCAGGGGGCATACTATGAGTATTTTTGACCACTATCGTCAGCGCTACGAAGAAGCTAAAGACGAAGAGCTTTCATTACAACAATTCCTTGATATCTGTAAAGACGATCGAAGTTCTTACGTCAATGCAGCAGAGCGTCTTCTAATGGCTATTGGCGAGCCAGAAATGATAGATACAGCACAAGATCCACATCTTAGTCGCTTATTTTCAAACCGCGTCATATCACGTTACGACACCTTTAAAGATTTTTATGGCATGGAAGAAGCCATTGAACAAATTGTGTCTTACCTTAAACACGCAGCACAGGGGCTCGAAGAGCGTAAACAGATCTTATACTTATTAGGTCCAGTAGGTGGTGGTAAATCATCCCTCGCTGAAAAGCTAAAAAGTTTAATGCAAAAAGTGCCTATTTATATTCTCACAGCCAATGGTGAGCGTAGCCCTGTAAACGATCATCCTTTCTGTTTGTTTGATAAACAAGAAGATGGCGGACTACTTAAAGATGAATATGGCATTCCTGGGCGCTATCTTAATAGCATTATGTCGCCATGGGCAGCCAAACGACTGCATGAATTCGGTGGTGATATCACCCAATTTAAAGTGATCAAAGTTCGTCCTTCAATTCTTGATCAGGTCGGTATAGCTAAAACTGAGCCCGGTGATGAAAACAATCAAGATATTTCATCATTAGTCGGTAAAGTTGATATTCGTCAGCTTGAGCATTTCTCTCAAGACGACCCTGATGCTTATAGTTATTCTGGTGCCTTATGTAAAGCTAACCAAGGCTTAATGGAATTCGTTGAGATGTTTAAAGCACCATTAAAAGTGCTGCATCCATTATTGACGGCGACACAGGAAGGTAACTATAACGGTACCGAAGGGTTATCTGCATTACCATTTGATGGCATGATTTTAGCGCACTCAAATGAATCAGAATGGCAAACATTCCGAAATAATAAGACTAACGAGGCCTTCTTAGATCGCGTCTATATCGTTAAAGTACCTTATTGCTTACGTGTCTCTGAAGAAATGCGTATTTACGAAAAACTATTACAAAACAGTGAGCTATCATCAGCACCATGCTCACCTAGTACCCTAGAGATTTTAGCGCGTTTCACTGTGCTATCGCGTCTTAAAGAGCCTGAAAATTCCAGCGTCTATTCAAAAATGCGGGTTTATGATGGTGAAACACTCAAAGATACCGATCCTAAAGCAAAATCATATCAAGAGTACCGTGATTACGCCGGTGTTGATGAAGGTATGAATGGATTATCAACCCGTTTTGCCTTTAAGATCCTATCACGGGTATTTAACTTTGATCATGCTGAAGTTGCGGCTAACCCCGTCCATCTTTTCTACGTGCTTGAACAACAAATTGAGCGTGAACAATTCCCGCAAGATATTGCAGAGAAATACCTTGAACACCTTAAAGGCTTCTTAACCCCTAAATATGTTGAGTTTATTGGTAAGGAAATTCAAACAGCCTACCTTGAGTCTTATTCAGAGTATGGCCAAAACATCTTTGATCGTTATGTAAGCTATGCTGACTTCTGGATCCAAGATCAAGAATACCGAGATCCCGATACTGGCCAATTATTTGATCGTTCTGCACTTAATAACGAACTGGAAAAAATTGAGAAACCAGCGGGCATCAGTAATCCAAAAGATTTCCGTAATGAAATCGTTAATTTTGTCCTTCGTGCACGTGCCAATAATGCAGGTACAAATCCAAATTGGACCAGCTATGAAAAACTACGCACTGTGATTGAGAAGAAAATGTTCTCAAACACCGAAGAACTGTTACCGGTTATTTCCTTTAATGCAAAAACCTCAACCGATGAGCAGAAAAAACATGATGATTTTGTCGCTCGAATGATGGAAAAAGGCTATACCCGTAAACAAGTTCGCTTATTGTCTGAATGGTACTTACGCGTGCGTAAGTCGTCGTAACCAACTGACAACAAAGGGGGGATACTATGGCACATTTTATTGATCGAAGGCTCAACGGTAAAAATAAGAGCACCGTCAATCGCCAACGTTTTTTACGTCGTCATAAACAGCGGATCAAAGAGTCTATTGCTGACGCAGTAAATAAACGTTCGATTACTGATGTCGATAGTGGTGAGGATATAACCATCCCCTCTCGCGACATTAGCGAACCAATATTTCATCAAGGTAAAGGTGGACAACGAGAAGTCGTCCACCCAGGTAATGACCAATTTAGCCCTGGTGATCGCATTGAACGTCCACAAGGTGGTGGCGGTCAAGGAGGCGCGGGAGAAGGTCAAGCAAGTCCTGATGGAGACGGTCAAGATGATTTTGTCTTCCAAATATCGAAAGATGAATACCTTGATTTATTATTTGAAGATTTAGAACTGCCGAACTTACAAAAAAATGCGATTAATCAGCTTGTCGAATGGAAAACATTCCGGGCAGGTTATAAATCACAAGGCGTACCGTCAAATATTGCCATCGTAAAGTCATTGCAAAATTCACTCGCAAGACGAACAGCAATGACAGCTGGTAAGCGTCGTAAAGTACGAGAGCTTGAACAAGCACTTGAACTATTATTTACAACTGAACCAGCTCAACCGTTTGAGGAAGAACGGATTAAACAAGAAATTGATGGACTACGGAAAAAAATTAATCGTACTCCGTTTATTGATACGTTTGATTTACGGTATAAGAACTACGAGCGTCGCCCACAACCATCAAGCCAAGCGGTTATGTTTTGTTTAATGGACGTATCAGGCTCAATGGATCAAGCAACCAAAGATATTGCTAAACGGTTTTATATCTTACTTTATTTATTTTTAAACCGTACTTACAAAAATGTTGAAGTGGTGTTTATTCGTCACCATACCCAAGCCAAAGAAGTGGATGAGCATGAGTTTTTCTACTCTCAAGAAACCGGTGGCACGATAGTTTCTAGTGCATTAAAAATGATGCATGACATCGTAAAACAACGCTATCGCCCTGAAGAGTGGAATATTTATGCAGCACAAGCATCAGACGGCGATAATTGGGCTGATGACTCTCCAGGCTGTCGTGAATTACTGGATAAACACATACTTCCGGTAACACGTTATTACTCATACATTGAAATTACTCGCCGAGCACACCAAACCTTATGGCGAGAGTATGAGGCTTTGCATAGCAGCCATGAAAATTTTGCAATGCAAAACATTAAAACTGTTGATGATATTTTTCCTGTATTTAGGGAATTATTTAAAAAACAAGTCAGTTAAATTAACGCCACTCCATGGTAAGAAACATAATCGGCACAGTCATAAACTTTGTGCCGATTTATGCCAACTTATCAGTCAACGAGTGGACAAACATGGGGAGATTGAGTGATGGCAATAATGACAACAACAAAACCACTCAGTGATGGACCAGATTGGACTTTTGATTTACTTGAACAATACCACGTTGAAATTAAACGTGTAGCTGCACACTATCGCCTTGATACTTACCCAAATCAAATTGAAGTTATCACTGCCGAACAAATGATGGATGCCTATTCCAGTATCGGTATGCCGATCAACTACCACCACTGGTCATTTGGTAAACGCTTTATTGAAACAGAACGAGGCTACAAACATGGTCAGATGGGCTTAGCCTATGAGATCGTGATCAATTCAGATCCTTGTATCGCTTATCTAATGGAAGAGAACACCATTACTATGCAAGCCCTCGTAATGGCGCATGCCTGTTATGGACATAATTCTTTCTTCAAGGGCAATTATCTTTTTAAAACATGGACTGATGCTAGCTCTATTATTGATTATCTGTTATTTGCTCGTAAATATATTACTGAATGCGAAGAAAAGTACGGTGTTGATGATGTAGAGAAATTACTCGATTCTTGTCATGCACTTATGAATTACGGCGTTGATCGCTACAAGCGACCTCAAAAAATATCGTTAGTTGAAGAAACCGCACGCCAAAAAGCCCGAGAAGATTACCTCCAATCCCAAGTAAACTCTTTATGGCGAACCATTCCACAACACCAAGCAAAAGAAGCGGTACATGAAGAGCAACGTTTTCCTATTGACCCTCAAGAAAACATTCTGTATTTCTTTGAAAAACACGCGCCATTACTTGAGCCGTGGCAGCGAGAATTAGTCCGTATCGTTCGCAAAGTTAGTCAATATTTTTACCCACAAAAACAAACCCAAGTAATGAACGAAGGCTGGGCAACATTTTGGCATTACACGATTTTGAATCACCTTTATGATGATGGGTTAGTCACTGATAGATTCATCATGGAATTTCTACACAGTCATACTAACGTTGTCGCCCAACCGGAATATAATAGCCCCTATTACAGCGGAATTAATCCGTATGCATTAGGCTTTGCTATGTTCCAAGACATACGACGTATTTGTGAAAACCCTACTGATGAAGATAAATATTGGTTCCCTGATATTGCAGGATCTGATTGGCTTGAGACATTACATTTTGCGATGGAAAACTTTAAAGATGAGAGTTTTATTAGTCAATTCTTATCACCGAAGTTAATGCGTGATTTTAAACTTTTTGCGGTGAACGATGATGATCGCCATAACTATGTCGAAGTCAGTGCAATCCATAACGAAGAAGGCTATCGCGCTATTCGTGAAAAATTATCATCACAATATAATCTCAGTAATAATGAGCCTAATTTACAAGTTTGGAATGTCGCTTTACGCGGAGACCGTTCACTGACATTACGCTATATTCCTCATAACCGTATCCCTCTCGCGGAGAGTCATACTGAGGTCATCAAACATTTACATCGACTATGGGGCTTTAACGTTACCCTCGAAGAAGAATTGCCTGATGGCCGAGGTAAAATTATTGCAACCTGCCCTGCCAATACACAATATAATACTGATATATAATACAGAAATAAAAAGCACCCATAACAAAACGGGGAACCAACATAACGTTGATTCCCCGTTTTAATTATTTCAAAAAACAGTGACTATTACTGTTCTTCTTCATATAAATACTTAGAGATCTTAACGCGATGGGTATACCAAATCGCACCAGTTTCTCGGCCATATTTTTTAATACGATCCGCGACTAATTCTGCTTGATGATCATCACAACATGCTTGTAAGTCACTATAAAAATCAAGTGCTAATTGGCATGCTTCAGGATTCATAAAGTAATAGCCGCCAACGCGAGTATAAATCTTACGTAATCCATTTATTGTCAGCACATAAAGCGTGTTACCTGATTTCCCGGCCATACCTTGAAACAAGCGGTAATCATAATAGTTAAAAGCGCGTGCTCGACAAATTTCCTCACATAACTGAGGATCACTCTTACCGTATTTATCAACGATTTTCTTTACTTCTTGGAGTAACTGTAATCGATCGTCACTATTTTCAATAAACTCAGCAAAACTCTCAGCCGCTAATAATCGCTGACATGATTCAATAACATGTTGAATTAATTCGCTGGAGTTTTCTGGATTACCTTTGACAGCATAGCGCATAAAAACACTACTGATATCCGTACGAGCCGCTAATAAATCAGCCAATACTCGTTGGACATCCTGTCCATCCAATGTGATTAACGTATCTAAAATGCTTAAACCTGAGGTATCCATGTAATTATTTACACGGGTCGGTTTACCATGTTGAATCGTTAGCCAGCCATCTCGCGCTAAACGCTGTAATACTTCACGTAATGTTGTTCGCGTTACGCCAATAAGTTCTGAAAGTTCACGTTCAGCAGGAAGAATCGAGCCCTGAGGAAAGTGATTATTCCAGATACTTTCAATAATGTATTTCTCAGCAAACGTCGCTGGGCTATCTGCCTTAATAACCATCTAAGTTCAATCCAATTCGCTTCTTGCTTATGTTATTTATTAACACTCATCATACCACTAGTTGTTCAATAGCTGAAATCTAGTACACAAGTCTGACACTAAGCAGATAGATATGTACAAAAATAAACCATCTATACCTATAAAGGCCGATATAGTTGCATTATTTTATCATGAAGCAATATTTAGCCTTCAGAATTCTGTATATTATCACGCTAATGTCTTAGGTATCACCCTCAGTTTGTGATGAAAATGTCATGATAACTTTACATATATGTGTATACGGTTGACTAATAAAATTCAATCAGTAGAGTTGTCATTAACAAACTGGGAGCAAATGGATGCTGCTGCCTGCTTTAAGTTAAATATCATCATTGGTTATTTATGGTGTTTATCTTAAAGAGCTTATCACCACTGAAAATTTTTAGCATGATGCGATTAATTAGCAGTTGATTAGTGCTAGCAAGCAATTAGTGCCATTTCATACCTTCAATTTGCACTAATAATAAGAGATTTAAACATGGCTATATCGCTAGGGAATGCCTTTATTAAAAATTTTTTAGGGAAGGCACCTGACTGGTACAAGATTGCAATCATTTCTTTTCTTATCATTAATCCTTTGGTTTTCTTTCTCGTCGATCCTTTTGTCGCTGGCTGGTTACTCGTTGTAGAGTTTATCTTTACGCTGGCAATGGCGCTTAAATGTTATCCCCTACAACCTGGTGGTTTACTTGCTATTGAAGCCGTTGCCATCGGTATGACCAGTGCTGAACAAGTGAAACACGAACTTGTAGCAAATATCGAAGTATTATTACTGTTGGTATTTATGGTTGCTGGCATCTACTTCATGAAGCAACTGTTACTGTTTATTTTTACCAAAATATTAATAAGCATTAAATCTAAAATACTGCTTTCTCTCGCTTTTTGTGTCATGGCGGCTTTTCTATCCGCATTTCTTGATGCACTAACCGTTATTGCTGTGGTAATTAGCGTAACGGTTGGCTTTTATAGCATTTATCATAAAGTCGCGTCAGGACAAGATCCTAATGTGAATCATGATCATACCGATGATGATCATGTTCAAGACCTCAGCCGTGATGATCTTGAAAACTACCGTGCCTTTTTACGTAGCTTATTAATGCATGCCGGTGTGGGTACCGCACTTGGTGGTGTAATGACGATGGTCGGTGAACCACAAAACTTAATCATTGCCGACCAAGCTGGTTGGCAGTTCGGTGAGTTTATTATTCGTATGTCACCAATCACCATCCCTGTTTTTATTTGTGGCCTCTGTACTTGTGCATTAGTTGAAAAATTCAAAGTTTGTGGTTACGGTGCCCAACTACCTGACAATGTTCGTACCATTTTGGTTGATTTAGATAACGAAGAGCGTAAACGCCGTACTAACCTTGATTATGCAAAATTTATCGTCCAAGGCATTATTGCGGTTTGGCTTATCGTTGGTCTGGCGATGCACTTAGCAGCTGTAGGATTAATTGGTTTAACGGTCATCATTTTTGCAACAGCATTTACGGGGATCACTGAAGAGCATGCATTAGGCAAAGCCTTTGAAGAGGCGTTACCTTTTACGGCTTTATTAGCGGTGTTTTTCTCAGTGGTTGCGGTGATTATTGATCAACAATTATTTACACCGATTATCAGTTGGGTATTAACCCTTGAAGGTAGCTCGCAATTAACGATGTTCTATATTGCTAATGGCTTATTATCGATGGTATCGGATAACGTTTTTGTCGGTACGGTATACATCAATGAAGTTAAAACCGCATTAATCAATGGTGTCATCGATCGTAATCAGTTTGATATGTTAGCCGTTGCTATTAATACTGGAACTAACTTACCGTCAGTGGCAACACCCAATGGTCAAGCTGCCTTCTTATTTGTATTAACATCTGCGCTAGCACCACTTATTCGTCTCTCTTATGGACGTATGGTGTATATGGCCTTACCTTATACTATCGTATTAACATTTGTCGGCTTAGCGGGTATTGAATTATTATTGGTACCAATGACAGATTGGTTCTATAGCATGGGCTGGTTAACTCAAGGAGCAATCGATGCGGCGGCATTAGCGCCAGCTGTTGGTCATTAAAATAACCGAACCTACTTAATCACGATTTACTTATATCAAGAGCTATGATTGAATAACACTCGTTAATAAGTACCGTATACATTTTCAAAGCCCTGATGTTCAGGGCTTTGTTTTATCCAGTTAGTCATTAGAGTACCAATAATGCAAGTGCTTAATTCTTTTTCAAAAACACGTTTAGCCTGGTTGTTACTACTACTATCCATTATTTTCTTTGAAAGCTCTGCGCTCTTTTTCGAACATGTCATGAAACTCGCACCCTGTGTAATGTGTGTTTATGAACGTGTTGCGATGATGGGGATTGGTATTGCCGCTCTAATTGGTCTACTCGCACCTAAAAATAGCGTATTTCGCTGGTTAGGTTTAGCAGGATGGGGTTATGGTGCGTTCCGTGGCGCAGAATTGGCCTACCAACATGTCGGTTTTCAATTTAATCCGTCACCCTTTGCTACTTGTGATTTATTTGTCCAATTTCCGTCATGGGCACCCTTAAATCATTGGGTACCATGGATGTTTGAAGCTTATGGTGATTGTGCCAAAGTGGTATGGACCTTCCTTGACCTCTCAATGCCACAATGGCTAGTAATTATTTTTGCTGCCAACCTTATAGTATGGGCAGTGATGGTTATCGCACAATTTTTTGGTAACAAGCGTTAAATTGCCGCATCAGAATAGAAAATAAAACATAAAAAAGCGAAGCTCAATGCTTCGCTTTTTTGATCATGCAATCTACGCTACATCAATAATTTTACACTTCAGTGTGACTCTTCAACGCAATATGATCATGTAACGCTGTGATAATAGGATAGTCAGCAGCACAAAACTGATAATTTCCTAATTGTGCCAATGAAACCCATGCCATTTGTTGATGGCTATTTAATTGAATCTCACCTTGCTGCCAATGGGATAAATAGCCTTTAAGCTCAACAATTTTATCTCCGTAATCAAATACGCTATCAGCTAACCATAGCCCAGTTACGGTTCGAATAGCCAACTCTTCATATAACTCACGTTCAAGCGCCAGAGAAGGAGTCTCACCGACTTCAATTTTTCCACCAGGAAACTCCCACAAACCACCCTGTGTTGCATTATCAAACCGTTGTGCAATAAGATAATCACCTTGCTTTTCAATCACACCAGCAACCACAATCAAACGTAGCTTACTTGCTGACATTACAACGTTTTACCACAACATTGTTTGAATTTTTTACCACTTTCACACACGCATGGATCGTTACGTCCAATACCTTTAAATGGATTAATTGCCTGTGCGCCTGAACCAATTTGCAATTGATCAGCAGCCATCATCACTTCCGTTAGCATCAACGGTAATTGTGAATACAACTCACTTGGCGCTGGCATACCAACCATGCCCGCTTGTTCCATTTGAGCTAACGTTTCGGCTTCATCCTCCAACAACATTAAAGTGGTTAATAATGCTGACAACATTCGCATAGTGCCATCTGATACAGTTTGCTCTTCCCAATTCGGCTCAATGAATATCCATACTGCTAAGAATCCTTCAGCAAATTGACGTAATGCACTCTGATTACTGCCATCTTGTTGCCAAATCAAACTCTCGGGTAATTGGTATTCACCCGCTTTTACCATGCGATATTGCATTTCAAAATGATTAAAAATCGGCATTTTATCTGCATCATCAACCATCACTACAGCAACATCATCACCGCCACCATTCATTAAAACGGGTAACCACACTTCTGGCTCCATTGGCTTTGGGTTAGCGTTTGCAGCAAATAAAGCGCCTTCAATAAAAGCAGCTGACATACCTTGCCAGTGTGATGGTAGCGTCATTAATGTGTTCATTCGATGTCCTAGTTAATTCTTTTGATTCATTTTAGCGATATTATACGTCGAATATGCGTGACAACAGCCATTACTGCACCATAAATCCCCCCAATGATTGAAATTTGATGCACTTAAAAGCAAATTAGATAAAAATACGCTATTTATAGTCTCTGACTTATTATGATGGATACACTTATGTCACCCCATTCACTGAATGCGATTATTGCCGGGGCCAGCGGCTTAGTCGGTACTGAGCTATTACATCAATTACTCGATCACCCTCGTTTTAATAATATCTACGCCCTGACTCGTCGCCCATTACCTTTTCATAGTAAGAGATTACATCAAATTATAGACAGTCAATTACGTATTATTGCTTGGGAAAACGAGCAGCCAGTACCTGAATATGGTTTTATTTGTTTAGGCACCACCAAAAAAAAAGCAGGCAGTAACCAAGCGCTTGAAGAGATTGATGTTGATTTAGTCAAAAATGTCGCTATCACCATGAAAAATATTGGGGTAAAACACCTGATTGTCATATCAAGTTTAGGTGCGTGTAAACATTCACCCTCTCATTATTTACGCTGTAAAGGTAAAATGGAGCAGGCATTAACAGCATTAGCGTTTGAGCATTGTGTTTTTGTTCGCCCAGGCCCACTTAAAGGTGAGCGTAATAAACCCCGTAAAGATGAACTGGCTATTCAACGGATATTTGAAACTATTCACCCAATGATGATTGGTCCACTGAAACACTTCACACCAATTCCAGCAGAAGCTGTTGCTACAAGTATGGTCAAAATAGCCATCTCGTGTGATAAGCACCACTTACAACCTATCACCATTATTTCAGGTCATCATCTACGATCAATATAAAAACAAAGATGACAAATTATCCAACTCGCACTAGACTCTCGCCCCTTAGCGTATTTATAGAGTAGAGCAAACACCCCTATGCGAGTTATTTTAGGCCCGATGGAAGGCGTATTAGATCATCTAATGCGCGAGATGCTAACCGAAATTAATGACTACGATCTTTGCGTAACTGAATTTGTACGTATCATTGATAGCCTACTACCTAATAGTGTTTTCTATCGTTTATGTCCTGAATTACACCAAGGTGGAAAAACACGCTCCGGCACGCCCGTCCGCGTCCAATTATTAGGTCAATACCCACAATGGATGGCTGAAAATGCCCATCGTGCTTGTAACCTTGGTTCAGCAGGGATCGACATTAACTTTGGTTGTCCCGCCAAAGCGGTGAATAAAAGTCGCGGTGGTGCGGTGTTACTTAAAGAGCCGGAATTAATCTATCAAATTGTGAAAGCGACACGAGACGCGGTCAATCCAACTAAACCCGTGACGGCAAAAGTACGTTTAGGCTGGGATGACCCACAGCAGTGTTTTGAAATTGCCGATGCCATTGCTCAAGCAGGTGCTGATGAAATGGTTATTCATGCGCGTACAAAAGACGATGGTTATAAAGCAGAAACCATCAAATGGGATTACATTCGCCAGCTTCGCCAGCATGTAAAATTACCGATTATTGCCAATGGTGAAGTGTGGAACCATGCTGATGGTCAAGCCTGTTTAGCCGCAACCAATACTGATGCCTTAATGGTGTGTCGCGGCGCATTAAACTTACCCAACTTAGGTAATGTGGTTAAACATAACCAAGCCCCTATGACATGGGAACAAGTATTAGCGCTGCTATTAACCTATTCTCAATTTGAGATTAAAGGCGATAAGGGATTATATTACCCTAATCGAGTAAAACAATGGTTTGCTTATCTGCGCCATCAATACCCACAAGCTAAAGAGTTATTTACTGATATTCGCTGTCTCAAAAAAGCAGCGCCAATTATTGAACGATTAGAACAAGCACAACAGCAATTATAACGACTACCAGTCACTCCCCTTTGTTAATCATAATGTTAGGGGAGTCCATTAGGCAACTAACAAACCCTCGTATTCCCCCTAATTAAGAAAAACTTCCACTAGTACACATTTTTGAGCCATTATTTAATCAGCTATCTATAACAATAAAGGATTGATAATGCGTTGGAAGAACTCCCGCCAAAGCTCAAATATTGAAGATCGACGTGGCGACAGCCCGACTCAAGCAAATACCCCTCCTGTTGCTGGGTTATTACGCTTAGTGCCCTTACTAATGCGCAGTAAAATAGGACGGATAGTATTAGTAATGGCTGGGCTATTCTTTGCCTACCAATATTTTACTGGTGGTAGTAATTCTGTTGGTATTCAACAATCACACTCACCGAAAACAGCATCAGTGCAGTTACATGATGAAAACAAGCAGTTTGTTGCTGCGATTCTGGGATCAACAGAAAGTGTTTGGAACAAGCAACTGGCAGGGAAATACCAACCACCAACATTAGTTTTATATAACAATGTTACCCATACGGGTTGTGGTACAGGATCGGCGCAAACAGGACCTTTTTATTGCCCTGCTGATCAAAAAATCTACCTTGATCTTGGCTTTATTAATGAATTAAATAAATTAGGTGCCTCTGGTGATTTTGCCTTTGCCTATGTGATTGCACATGAAGTGGGTCACCATGTTCAAAAACTATTGGGTACCAGTGATAAAGTCTCTCAACTACAACAACGTAGCGATAAAGTCACTGCCAATCTGCTCAGTGTAAAATTAGAGCTTCAAGCTGATTGCTATGCTGGAGTCTGGGGCTATTACGTTAACCAACAAGGAATGCTGGATGCGGGAGATCTTGAAGAAGGTATCAATGCCGCAAGTGCTGTGGGTGACGATCGATTACAAAAAATGGCAGGACAAGCAGTACAACCCGATGCATTTACTCATGGTAGTTCACAACAGCGTATTACATGGTTTCAAAAAGGCTTTAAATCTGGTGACCCAAGTAGTTGTGATACGTTTGCCCGACCATAATTGAGTCATTCACTAATAACGAAACGAATAACCACTGATCATACAGTAACCACAAATCCGTTTTTTCGTTCTATTATCTATATAATGTAACAATTTTTTACAATTATACTTTTTCTCTATCGCAACAATCCGCTATAACAACAGCTTAATCAAACATGAACGAAGTTGCTGTTATTTCTATAGGGAAAATAGAATGTTCAAAAAAAGTCTTTTTATCTTACTGTGTTCTTTTTCAGCTTATGCTCAAGCTGGCTTTGATATCATTACGTTAGGCAGTAAGGGAGGTATTCAAGATGGTAATCTAACCGCATTTCTCATCAAAGATAGCCTCGACAATAATTATATTACTCTTGATGCAGGAACCGTGGTTAACGGTCTGATTGCTGCCGAACAAAAACAAGCATTTCAAGATATTGATGTCCCTAAAAACTCGCCGTATACCAAAGTCGGCTATATTCTGCGTGAAAAAATCAAAGGTTATTTCATTAGTCACGCTCACCTTGATCACCTTGCTGGAATGATAATAGCCTCGCCCGATGACAGTAATAAACCAATATATGGCTTACCGTCAGTCACTGAAATCATTTCAGAAACCTATTTTAACTGGCGTGCTTGGCCCAATTTTGGTAGTAGCGGTCAAGGTTATCAATTAGGTAAATATCAATATCATGATTTATCACCTCAAAAGTGGTTATTAATTAAAGACACCCATTTACAAGCCAAAGCACTACCATTAAGCCATGCTGGTATTGAGTCATCGGCATTTATTATCAAAAACAATCAAAAACAAGTCATGGTTTATCTCGGTGATACCGGAGCTGACAGCGTAGAACAAAGCGACCAACTCAATAATTTATGGTCTACATTAGCGCCTTACATTAAAAACAAACAATTAAAGGGGATCATGATTGAAACCTCTTTCACCAATGATGTTCCCGAGCGCTCTTTGTATGGTCATTTAACGCCAAAACTACTGTTAGAAGAACTCGCCTTACTAGAATATAAAGCTGGCGGTAAAGGTGCTTTAACTGGATTGCCGATAGTGATCACCCATATTAAATACAGTTTACTTAAAAAGACAGATCCGCTCACTGTCATCCAACAACAACTTAATGCCGGTAATACCTTAGGAGTCACATTCCACTTTCCCGTACAAGGTGAACGTTTTAGCTTATAACACCTTAAGACTTTCCTATAAAAACGCCCCCGTCACTGTCTCAGTCACGGGGGCGTTATTTATTCAGCTATAGCGGGTTTATTTACGCGGCATTATTCACTAATACGATTAGGGTGATTCAGAATGTGATCCTCCCAATCTATAACATCAATTTCATACACAATTTTATTACGTACAGATTCATCTGCTTTGTGCATTGCCTCTTTAGAGCCAGTGAGCAAAGGATGCCACTCAGGTAACGGCTTACCCTCCGCTAATAAACGATAAGCACAGGTTTCAGGTAACCATGCAAACTCTTCGATCCGTTCACGGGTTAACTTAAGACACTCTTCGCCAGATTCAAACCGGTTAGGATAGTCTTTACATGAACACGTTTTGTTATCGAGTAAACTACACGCGACATTGGTGTAATAGATATCATCAGTATCATCATCAATTAACTTATGTAGACAACATTTTCCACAGCCATCACAAAGTGATTCCCACTCTTGATCTGTCATTGTCGTTAAGTCTTTCTGTTGCCAAAAATGGGTCATGATACTTACACCAGTATTGTTATTTGTGTCGTTCAATACGCCACAATAATGAATGAGCTTATCAAAATATAAAGCAGGCAGTTTTTATAGCGATCAATACGGTAAACTGCAAATTAAAAATACCTATTAATCACCAATAGCGATGGAAATAATAGCTATTATCATTTAGCTTAGGAATAAATGCGCACTCTGTAAATAATCACTCAGGAGAAAGTCACTAAGTCATTTGGCTTTTAGGGTTAACAATGGTAATTTGCGCAGCCGATTTGTAAAGCAGAAAGAGAGAAGTATGATGGAATGTCGTTTAGGTTGTGGAGCATGTTGTATTGCCCCGAGTATATCATCATCCATTCCAGGCATGGTTAAAGGTAAGCCTGCAGGTGTTCGCTGTATTCAACTTAATGAAAACAATTTATGCCAATTATTTGGTAAGCCTGAACGCCCCGCGGTATGCCATCATTTTAAAGCTTGCTCTGATATTTGTGGTAATACCAACGAGCAAGCCTTAACAATTATTACCGAACTTGAGCAAATGACGTAATCATTTTACAGTTCGTCATTGAAAGATAACGTTATTCTTTTGCCGCGCCAGTAAGAATACGTAATGCATTTTTGGCATTTTCTACAACTTGATGGCCAGAATATGTCAAATATCCCCCATCCTCTTCAGTCACTAATCCTTTCGCATACAAACGCTGTGCTGCAGAGATAACGGTTGGACTTGCATCGCTATGAACCTTAATGCCTTCCATATTGCTATGCATAGGGAATTTTACCAGTAGATTCATTTCATCAACGATATCGGGAGTGTACGGCATAGTCACCTCTTTCATGGAAAATCCCAGTGGGATAAATAATCTAATATTAATATTAGCGTTTGTTGGTAATAAAACTAGGTGCAGAGATCAATATCTGAAGATCTTTCTCTATCAATATGAGATCCACGTCAAAAAATCGAATATCTATCAGTCATTCACTTTCATAACTGTACAAAAAACAACCCAAGTTATTGAGGGATATAAAAAAACCGCTTAGAAAAGACAACATATAATATGAAATCTTTTGCTGTTAGCGGTTTTTTGGTTGCAATAAATTACAATTACGATTGAATACCAACAATTAACCATGGTGCATTAGGTTTGCGTAAATCACGCTCTAAATGCCACACATCAGTAATGTCTTCTTCTACGCCTTCAGCGCTATCTTTATAACGGCCACTGAACTTAATACTTAACTGTGCCATATTTGCGTCGTGATCAGCACGTACCAATTCAGCATCAACGTACATCACTTCAGTGTGTTGCTCACCTGACAGTTTCGCACGCTCAGCAGTTAAATCTGCCATCAACGCTGGTGATACATATTCACGAATTTTTTCTAATTCGTTATGATTCCATGCGCCCTGAATAACACGGTAATGATCACGAGAACCATTTAAAAATGTATTCATATTGAAGTTTGGCGGCAGGTTAAACGGCACTTCGCTATCGGTTGATTCATAACCAGACGACTGTTGTTGTGCTGCACCTTGACGAAACTGTTGCTGTTGTTTCTGTTGTTGTTGCTGCTGAGACTGACGCGGAGAATTGCCCGCATAAGACTCTCGGTGCCCCATCGGAGTCCCTTTATTCGCACGCATTGCTTTAAAGATCTTAAACAATACAAAAGCAATCACACCAATGATAAGAATATCCATAAACTGGATACCATCAAATGCACCACCAAAGAAAGCAGCTAACAAACCACCAGCAAGAAGACCACCTAACAGACCCCCCATTAGACCTTTTTTCGCTGATGATGCTGCGGTTGGATTTTGTTTACGGATGGTATCAGTCTGTTGTGGTTGCTGCTTACGAACCGGAGCGGTTTTAAAGCTTTTACCAAACGACTTACCACCACCGAATTTTTTTGCTTCAGCATGTGGTGCTGTAAAAGACACCGCCACAATAAGAGCAAATACGGTAAAAAAACGTTTCATGATAATCGATATACCTTCGTCATTAACTTTAAGCATCGTAGCTATTCGCTAGAGAATGTCAATTTAATCACTCATCAAAATTGTTACTAACGTTTAACATACGCTAAACGTCTTAAGATGAATAAATTAAAAACATAACAATCAGACATATATGACCAATAATATAGGCTACACCTGTTGTGATTCTTTATATAATTAAACATAAATAGCTTTAATATGCATACTTATGTGCAATAAATTGAACTAATACAACCTAAAAGGTGAAAATTCCAATATCCTTCCATATATTATCCGCAGTAAACGTTTATTATTATATACTGTTTTTTATCATGTCAGTGAAAGTACACAATAGTCGCTAAAGGTAGTGCTTTCCTTGATTATTATCATTTTTCCCCATGGAGATATCTATGCAAGAGAATAATACACACAGTAAATTTGTGGGTTATCTATTGTGGATTTTTGGTTTTACCGGCGCTCACCGCTTTTATTACGGTAAACCAGTAACAGGCACTATTTGGTTTTTGACATTAGGTTTATGTGGCATTGGCTGGTTAATTGATTTCTTTTTGATCCCATCAATGAACCGTGAATCTGACTTACGTTTCGCTAGTGGTGAAATCGATTATAATATTGCTTGGCTACTACTGACTTTCCTTGGTGTATTTGGTGTTCACCGTATGTATATGGGGAAATGGCTCACGGGCATCCTTTATTTATGTACGTTTGGTTTCTTCCTTATCGGTATTCTCATCGATTTTTGGACACTGAATGATCAAGTATCATTGGAAAACACCAAGAAACGAAACGCGTAACTGATAAATTCTGGAATTCATATTATGGCGTATATGCTATCGCCTCTTCGGGCTATATCAATGCCATAATATTTGCGTTATGTCCGATTTGTATTGCACATAATGTCTCACGGACGAATATGATTAAAATAATAAAAAAAGCAGCCTTCCGCTAGGCTAATTATAACAATTGCAAACATATTTAAAGAGTATAATTCCATGGCAAGAAGAAATGACCACACTCGCGAAGAATTGGTAAGTATGACGCTTGAGCAAGTAAAAAACTTTCTCGATCAACATCCGCATCATGAATTGAGCTTACGTAAAGTAGCTGCAATGATTGGCTATGTACCCAGTACTTTAGTTAATGTGTTTGGTAACTATAATCTCTTACTCCTTCATGCTGTCGCTCAAACACTGGATGAATTATTCCAACAAGCTGAGCTTTGTGTACGTGATTCAACCTCTTCGCAACAAGCATTACGTAACCTTGCTTTCTGCTATCTTAACTTCGCAACAGCCCACCCTTATCGTTGGCAGTTAATTTTCCAACATACGATGAATGGTGAAGATCTTCCCGAGTGGCAAACCGATCGTATTGATAATATGACGGGTATGCTAGAAGCGTTAATTGGTCAAATTAATAGTGATATGAGTGACAAACAAGTCCTTGAAGCAAGTCGTGTTATTTGGGCGGGTGTCCATGGTATAACCTTACTCACCGTCGATGATAAATTATTCACTTCAAGCCCAGTAGATGGTAAAGCGCTGATCAATAATTTATTAGATACCTACTTAAATTCATGGCATAAATAATTTAACGAGAACAGCAGAATGTCCCCTAAGCCTCAATCAAACCTGTTAACTAAACGTCGGTTTTTACCTTATTTTCTCACACAGGCTTTAGGGGCATTTAACGATAATGTTTATAAAAACATTCTGCTTATTTTTATTGCTTATGCCTCCGTACACACGCTGCCGCTTAATGCTGATCTATTAATTAATTTAGCGGCAGGACTCTTTATTCTGCCCTTTTTCTTATTTTCAGCCTCTGCTGGCATACTGGCAGATATTTATGATAAAGCCAAAATCATGCGCATGGTTAAATTGGCAGAAGTAATCATAATGTGTGGCGCCGCAGTGGCCTTTATTTACCAAAGCTATTTATCATTACTTTTTTTACTGTTTTTAATGGGCACCCAATCTGCATTTTTTGGACCGGCTAAATATGCGCTATTACCGCAACACCTTAAAAAAGATGAATTAATCTCAGGTAATGCATTAGTTGAAACTGGAACATTTTTAGCTATTTTACTCGGTACTATTATTGCTGGCGTTATCGCTAACAGTGACAATAGCCGTTACATTGCTGCCGCTAGTGTGATTATCTTTGCGATTTTAGGCTATGTGACTTCACTGGCAATTCCACCTGCACCACCAAGCCAACCTCATGTTAAATTTCATTGGCGTCCATGGCAGCAAACTCGCCACACAATGAAAATAGCCCAACAAGATAAAATCATTTTCCAATGTATTATTGGCATTAGTTGGTTTTGGTTTCTTGGCGCGTGTTACTTAACCCAATTCCCTAACTTTGCTCGCGGTAATTTAGGCGGCCAAGCCTCATCCGTCTCGTTTTTATTAACCTTATTCTCAATCGGTATCGCCATTGGTTCAATGCTCTGTGACCGCTTATCACAGCATCGTATTGATCCAGGTATCGTACCCATTGGCTGCTTTGGTATTAGTCTGTTTGGGTTTGGCTTATACGCCATGACACCCACGGTTATGCCAGTAAGCGACTCGATCATGACATTCATTGCCCAACCGTTATTATGGCCGGTCTTTATCTCATTATTATTACTTGGGGTTGCTGGCGGTATTTTCATCGTGCCGTTATATACCTTAATGCAACAACGCGCCCAAGAAGATCAGCGCGCTCAAATTATTGCGGCTAATAATATTTGGAATGCGGTCTTTATGGTGATTAGTGCCATTGTTGCGATTGTGTGCCTGTCTTTATTGCAACTTTCCATTCCACAGTTTTTTCTATTACTGGCCGGATTAAATAGCCTTGTGTTGGTTTATATTTATTTCCAAGCCCCTGATTTTTTCTGGCGTTTCGTGGTTTGGGTTGTCACTCATACCATGTATCGCGTCCGCCACCATAATCTCAACAATCTTCCTCAACATGGTGGCACATTATTAGTCTGTAATCACGTCAGTTATATGGATGCGCTACTATTAGCAGGTGCTTGCCCTCGTCCGATCCGTTTTTTAATGGATAAAGACATTTATAATCTCCCTGTTATCAATGCCTTTTGTCGTGCATGCAAAGCGATCCCTGTTGATGCCAATGATCGTAAATCAGTACGAACAGCCTTTGCTCAAGTAGCGACATATTTAGAAGATGGCGATATTGTATGTGTATTTCCTGAAGGTCACTTAACCCAAGATGGCGAAATCGCACCCTTTATGCGCGGTATTGACTTAATCATTAAACGTTCAAAAGTTGACGTTATTCCCATTGCTTTACAAGGTTTATGGGGCAGTTACTTTAGCCGTGAAGGTGGGCATGCATTACTGAAATGGCCTAAACGTTTTTGGTCAAAAGTAACGATTATCGCGGGGGAATGTGTATCATCTGAGGAAACCAATAGCCAGTTACTACGCCAACAAGTCATCGACTTACGTGGTGATAATCGCTAGTGATAACGCGGCTTATCCTCGCTTAACTACAGGTTAATAATACTAGACGAATACTAGATAAATAATAAAAAGGCGAAGCTATTATGCTTCGCCTCTTCGTAAATATCCGTATTGTTTTTATACTTGTAACGCTAACCACTGTGCCAACTCTGACCGTGATATTTTCACACTTTGCGTAAAGCTTTCTGGTAATGCAAGATAACGCACAGGTCGCTTATGAGGTGCCACATTTTGCGACATATAAGTAATTAACTCATCCATCAGATAATTATCTAACGGCTGAGCTGTGGTTAATATCGCTACGGGCCTGGCACCAAAATCATGATCAGCCACAGGTAGCACAATCACTTGGTTAACCACCGAGTGTTGTAATAATACCTGTTCAATATCTTCTGGCTGCACATTTTCACCACCAGAAATAAACATATTATCGGCTCGACCACGAATAAATAATTCGTCATCATGCCACTCACCTACATCTTTGGTGGCAAACCAATCATCATCGTCATTACATCCCAATAACGAGAAAATAGTCTTATTGCGGTAATATCCCAGACATAGCACATTACCACGTACCCAAATTTCACCATCGCGTAAAATAAGCTCACGATGTGGCAAAACAGTACCGACGCCAGCACTACTATTCGCACGTTTAACGGTTATGGTTGATGCCATCTCTGTCATCCCATAACCATTCCAACATTCAATCCCGGCTTGTTCAGCCGCAGTGGTTAAACTCACAGGGATCGTCGCACCACCTAATAATACCTGTTGTAATTGATGTTGCTGTGCATATTCAGAATCAAGGAAGCGTTGTAACTGCGTCGGAACCAATGATGCATGACTCACCCACTGTAAGGCTTGTTGGTGTAATTTTGGCTCCACAACAACAATTCTTGCACCACGGTATAACCACCGCCAAACAATCGCTAATCCCGAAATATGGAATAACGGTAACGACAATAGCCAACTATCATCAGCGGTAAACGTCATTTGCTTTAATAACCCACGAGCACTGGCTAAATGTGATTGCGCATGATGCACAACTGCTTTAGGAGAACCAGTAGAGCCTGATGTTAATGTTAGCGAAACAGGACGGTGTTCTTGCCACATCACAGGAATAATACGTTCAGACGTCATCGCAGGGATCAAAGATAACGTCGATCCGGGCAATGACTCAGCTGCATCTATCTCTGAACACCAAATGTGATCATTTCCCAATACCGTTAATTGCTCAATTAACGCCTTGGGTGGCAACTTAGGATTAAGGCCAACATAACGGGCACCAACACGAATAATGGCTAATAACAGCCACAACACGTCGATACTATTTGGTGCAACCACGGCAACTAATTGATCACGTTTTACCCCTTGAGCAACCAACCGTTGAGCATATTTTTCAATATTGGCGGCAACTTCAATCCAATTCCATGTCACAGCGCCTGCATTAACATCACCTAATGCAATCGCAATTTCTGTTGGTCGTTGCTCAGCCCAATATTGCCAAGGCCACATCTGAAATGCTGCTTTTATTTTTGCCATACCACGTCTAATTCAGATAAAGGGATCACCGGCAGTTCACAACCAGGCCATGACTGCATTAATTGCGCTTGAAATAATTGCATGGTATCCAACCCCGGGATCACATTCGGAGTTTGCCATTGCGCTAAGCGTGCTAACTGATTTAAACCCAGACTTGATTCAATACTTGAACTGATCACTGCAATGAGTCCAGCAGCATGTGCTTGCTCAATCAATGAAATACAACACTCAAGCGAACCTATCAAGGTCGGTTTAATGATTATCGCTGCAACACCTGGCTCGGCTTTTACTTCAAACCCAGCATCGCGTACTGTTTCATCCCAAGCAATATTAATTCCAGTTTGTTGTGCAAACGCCAAACTGTCACTCGGTTCACGACACGGCTCTTCTAGAAAAGCAATGCCACTGCGATGTTCAGGTCGAATATATTTAGCAAATTGTTGTGCTTTAAGTGGTGTCCATTGACGATTAGCATCGAGTCGTAATTGCATATCGGGAATGGCTTCAAGAAGCATATTGGCAACGATACCGTCACGGACGGCTTCATACATACCGACTTTGATCTTAGCCACTTTCTCACCCGGCATTTGGTTCAAACGTACCACCAAATCATCAGGATCCCCTGAACATAATGGCGCTACCAAATAATTACCTGTAGCGGGAAGTTCAGCCGCTAACTCTGCTAATGCACAGCTAATACCAAACGCAACCGATGGCAAAGCAACATCAAGATCTAATGTCTCACCAGCGACCCATTGCGAAAGTAACTGTTGTGCTTGCTCGCCAGCTTCCGTTGCAGTCTCAACACTAAATTCTGGTAATGGCGCAATTTCACCATAAGCCCGTTGTTGATCTTGGCATAACTCAATCACCCAACCTTCACGCGTAATCAACCGTTGATCACGTAAAATAACCCCAGAATCCATTGGAAGTTGGTATTGAAATAACTTAGCGCTACGCATTGAATTTCCCTTATATGATGCCAGAGACGTATTAACTAAATCCTCTAGCCAAAAACAAAGTCGCTCTCGCTTTAACGAGATTATGAATCAATAAAGCTTAATAATGCCGTTGTAAAAGCAACAGGTTGTTCAATATGAATATTATGACCTGCATTATCTATAACCGTGATATTTAAGCCACAAGCAGATGCTAATTGGCAAAATTTACTATCATGCTCACCACAAAGATAATGGATGGGTATAGAAAGCTGTTGTAATTGTGGCAATAATTGTGGCTGTTTAGCGAGTGACGTTGCGAGCATCATTTTCGCAATCCCAGAGCCTAAATTATCACTCCGTTTAGCCACTAAAGCCTGTCGTTGATCTACTGTCAGTGATGCAAAAACAGGTTGTTGATACCAATCTTGTAATACATCAACCAATGGCTGTTGTGCAAATCGTGCCGCCCAACGCTGATCATGTTGATAGCGAGACTCACGTTCAGCAACCGGTAAACCAAAATGCCCACCTTCAAGCAGCACTTTAATTAATCGCGGTGAATCTGTTGCTGCTATTGAATGCGTTGCCAATGCACAAGCATGATACATCGCTAAACGTGAGCCCATCGAATAACCAATCAACACATAATCATTAACGCCACGTTGTTTTAACGTCGCCATCAACGCTTGATGAATAGCAGCAAAGCCGCCATCGAATGCATTGGTGGTTATTTCAGCATCAACAAACGCACTTAACCCATGTCCTGGCAAATCGATGGTAATACATTGCTGAGTAGCCGCAAGTTGGCTAATCACATATCGCCAATCACGACCATTACCTAATAAACCATGTAGAAAGACTAATGTAGGCTGGGAAGCATTGGCTTTAACCCCAAAGGTTTCAGAATAAAGTAGCATGCTCGACCTCAGCAAATAACACTTTTAGCATCTCACCGGCTTCACCGGCTGGCGTTTTGATTTCAACGAGTGTTGTACCTGCTTGTAATTGCCCCTCACGGATCGCTGTTTCAGCCGCAATTAATGATGTTGGCGCACAATAATGTAAACCAAACATCGCCGCAGCATGACTAAATTCAAACCCATGTGGCATGCGATAGAAATCATCTTTTTGCTGATCAGGCACCGGCAACATGTCAAAAATACCACCGCCATCATTATTGGTTACAATAATAACAATCGGATATTGATGTTGATTTAATAAAGATAATGAATTGAGATCATAAAGTAGCGAAGTATCACCAATCAAACACACTAAAGGCGCTTTTCGAGCCCGTTGTACACCTGCTGTCGTCGCGATTAAACCATCAATACCCGATGCGCCACGGTTAGCAAATGTTGCCGTTGATGGTAATTGAGCACACATATCCAGTAATCGGACAATCATGCTATTACCCAAAAATAATTCTGTTGATGGTGCTATCCAATTCATCACCTGCGCCGCTAAGCCCAATTCAGAAAAGTGTGTGCTGTGTGCTGTGACAATGTCAAAATAACGCTGTGAGGCAGCAACCAACGGCAATGCCCATTGTGAATGTAGAGATTCAGTGGTTAATGCCAACGCTGCGTGCGCCCATACTTCAATATTGGCTTGAATACGTTGACTACGACGATGATTGGGATCTAATCGACCCGCTAGCGGATCAATCAATAAAAAAGACTGCCACGTTTGGCTACCAATGAGCTGTAATAACCGTTTTGAAACTAAGCGACCACCAAATTGTAGTAGCACTTGCGCTTGTTGGAGGTGATGCTGGCAGGCCGCATTTTGTAACCACCCATCAAAACCTGCAAAATCACTGCTACCACCAGCTTGTGGATCCACCAGCAATGGCCACCCCAACGCAGTCGCTAATTGTTGCACCGCATAAAGTTCATTAGCCGCGAGTCGACCCGCCACTATCACCCCTTTCTGGGTACACAATGCTTGCCACTGTACAGGGTCAATTGTTGCAGTTGCTGAAGACAGTAACGCTTGATGCTGACAATGCGGCGTATGATCCTGCATCCACTCAGCGACAGGGAGTAGATAATCGCTAAAATCGACATCATCGCCATATAATGGCTCAGGGTAATGGCAATTAAAATGCACCGACCCACCACGTAATTGCTGTTGCTGCATCACATCATCAATAGCGCACAATAACCAATTAGGGCTAATATCCAAACTTGGGCTTGGTACATCTAAAAAATGATTAACATGATCAGAAAAAATACCATGCTGCCGAATCGCTTGGTTGGCACCACATTGAATTAATTCAGCGGGACGATCAGAAGTTAATAGTACTAGTTTTTCACCAGTTAACCCCGTTTCAGCAACTGCAGGTAATAAATTCGCCACAGCGGTACCCGAAGTCACAATCACGGCAACGGGAGATTGCGTTGCTTTGGCTAACCCTAATGCTAAAAAGCCTAACCCACGTTCATCAAAATGCGTATGAATCGTCAGCTGGGTTAATTTTGCCGCTGCTAATGTTAACGGCGTTGAACGAGATCCCGGTGCAATACAAACATGTTGCACTCCAAGTCTCATTAACTCCTCAAGCATTAAACTTGCCCAGCAACCATTTAGTGCCGCACGGTATGAGTGGCTAGTCGTTAATGATGGCTGCATCATGCGCTTTTATATCCCATATTATCCATAACTGTACCGTCATCAAAACAAGGTTGCTCAAATAAACTACATAAGGTTGATGTTTTACGATCAAGCTCTTTCCATTCGCTATCAGCTACTGACCCCGGCACAATGCCAGCGCCAGCAAATAAATGTAAATCATCACCGCTAATCATCGCACTACGGATCGCCACACAGAATTCACTGTGCTTTTGACCTATATAACCGACAGCACCGCTATACCAACCCCGGGCAAACGGTTCATGCTCAGCAATAAAGTTTAACGCTGCATCACGGGGTAAACCTGCAATCGCAGCCGTAGGTTGCAAACTATCAAGCAAATTAGCACTAAACACAGCATCATTGAGTTGACCATCAATGCTGCGTTTTAAATGTTGCACTTTACGTAACCGTACTAACTCCGGCACTGGTGAAACATTCATTGATTCACATTGCGGTACTAAACGTCCCACGATGTCATCAACCACTAATCTATTTTCATAGCCATTTTTAGTATCAGCTAACAGCCATTCAGCTAATTGCTGATCTTCTTGATTATCAGCTCCACGTCCAATAGTACCAGCAAGAGCTTCTGTTTGTAGTGCGCGATCATGGCGCTGAAATAACCGTTCAGGGGTTGATCCCACAAAACAATGCTCAGCATCAAGTGCCATCAGAAAATGGAAACTATTACTGTTACTTGCTCGGCTAGCCTTTAGTAATTGCGCGGGTAATACCGGATGATCCAGTTGTAATGTTGTCCGTCGAGCTAACACCACTTTTTCAAATTCATCATTCGCAATCCCCGTTAACGCTTGCTCAATCATGGTTGACCAACCAGCAAAATCAGGGCTATAACTACGGCTTAATATTCGACTATCAATATCTGTTACTACTTCAGGATTGGTGGCGATTTTTTGCAGCATCGTTAACATGCGTGGTTTATCATCACTCATATTAGCGGCAAGATGCCATTCACCATCTAAACGAATAATTTCAAGTAATGGCAAAAAGAAAAAAGATGAAAGACAACGACGGTTACGATCAGTGTGACCATCAAAAGAGCGTCCACCCCATACGCGCTGATCGTCAGCAATGACTTTTTCAGCGATTAACGGATCAGTAAACGTTTTGATTTGCCCTAACGCCACCACTTCCTCACGACAATCACGAGATTGCCAATAAAATTTAGGAAATAAAGGTTGGGCATCCATCCAATCAATTAAATCAGTATTTGCAGATAGTTCTAATTTCACTACTAATCGTTGTGTTGTTATTGTTGCTTGTTTAATCTTAGCAACCAATAATTCAACGGCTTGTTGTAACGCAGTCAAGATAACCTCGCTCAGCTAAATATCACCAATACGGCTCATCCCTGGCTGAAAAATAAAAAATATGCCAATCATGGACATACTCGATTCTTTGCTAAAAACAGTCATTTTTTCAACGGTTACCAAACATGGCAAATCATTGATTATCAGCAAAGAAGAATGATCTGGGTATTCTACCTCACTCAATAGCATCTGACTAATGAAGTAACGTCATTCCTTTTGAGGATATTTCAGCACAAATAGCTAAACCTTGACGATAACTGTAGTTGATACAACAGCCATGATGGGTTTGAAATAACACAAAACACTGTTTTTCCAAATATTGTGCTAAAAGGTGTTCCTTTAAACCAGTTTTATAGTGTAATTTGTGGAGATACCAAAAATTCTCATCAGGAAAGTATTATATGCAAAATTTCGGGATGTCATCCAAGCTCAATAATGTTTGTTATGACATACGCGGTCCCGTTCTTAAGCATGCTAAACGCATGGAAGAAGAAGGCCAAAAAATACTTAAACTTAACATTGGCAATCCAGCCCCGTTTGGATTCGATGCTCCTGATGAAATTCTGGTTGACGTGATCCGTAACTTGCCAACATCACAAGGTTACTGTGATTCAAAGGGCATTTACTCTGCACGTAAAGCCGTGGTCCAGCATTACCAAAAATGTGGCTTATTAGACATTGATGTTGAAGATGTTTTTATTGGTAATGGCGTTTCAGAATTAATTGTAATGGCGATGCAAGCACTGCTAAACCATAAAGATGAAATCTTAGTGCCTTCTCCTGATTATCCATTATGGACGGCAGCAGTATCGCTTTCAGGCGGCACCGCAGTACATTATACCTGTGATGAACAATCTGATTGGTACCCTGATCTTGAGGATATTAAGAAAAAGATTGGTCCTCATACCCGCGGCATCGTGCTAATCAACCCTAATAACCCAAC
>SAMEA5043655__coassemble_43_pt1 | contig 31905 bp, 27 predicted proteins | sample SAMEA5043655__metabat2_low_PE_001 | metagenome-assembled genome bin SAMEA5043655 (sample SAMEA5043655) | Gadus morhua
ATTATCGCGGGATAAACCCAAAATCCATGAAAGACTACATTATCAAAAAATGAATCGAGTTCTCTAATTAACATACAGAAAAAGAAAGCTGAAATTAATATAAACCCATGATGATGTTTTTTATCTGTGAATCCGATAAATAAAAAAGATCCGGCAGTAATAGCCAAAAACATTTCTTCAGTCCACTCTGTTAGTGATTGTTCGGGTATATTATTATGTAATGTTAATACATCGTAACGAACAGCAATAATAGGTAGTATCATAAGAATTAGAATAAAAATGAAATTAATGAATTTCATGACTATATAGTTAAAGTGTTTAGACATAATATCACTGTTGTTTTGTTTTATAATTATCCTTTGAATATGATTTAATTAAATCAATCAGTTACGGTCCCTGTGAGTAGGGGCGTATAATAAGTTAATTAATTATCCATTTCAAATAGAATTAAATCATAAATAAGTAAAAGACTTTTACGAAAAACCATTAAATTATTTTATAAATAAATAGATAAATAATGACGGGTAATCACTGTATCATTTATCTATTTAAGAGTAATTTATAACTATTGACCTAGTTGAGATAAAAGATGGTCAATAACTACTTTTGTTTTTAAATCTTGTGTTTTATCTTTGGTATAAACCAATGCCATTGAGTGTGCAGTATTAAACGGTGAGACGGTATATTGATTTAATATCCGTATTAGTTTTTTTTCATTAATTGCTGTGATTACCATATGATGTGGCAATAGAACGACACCACCATTTTGCAGTGCTGCTTCTAATAAAGCCAAAGAGCTGTTACTTGATAACCATGCTGAATTGAGTTCTATTTTTTGTTTAGTTTTTATGTCTGGCTGAGTCTGTTCAAAGTACCATTGGGTGCTAATATTTCTAAAGTTTTGAGCTAACAGTTGATGCTGTTTAAGATCGACTGGCTGGTGTATTGGTGCTGCTGTTGCTAAATAATCAGCACTTGCACAGGCCCAATATTCTATATGTTGTAGCGGCCGAGCAATAAAAGCACTGTCGGAATAATCTTCAATACGAATATAAATATCATAGTCAGCGCCGTAAGGATCTAATGCTTCTTCGCCATAATTGAGGTAAATAGTGAGTTGAGGCCATTGCTGTTGTAATACGGGTAATAGCGGAGCGATATAATGAGTGCCATACCATAGTGGGGCACTTATTTTGACATGTCCTTGAACCCGTTGTTGATGTAAAGCGACCTCTTCAGCCAATTGATCAAGTTGCGCACAAATAACCATTCCTTGACGATAAACGTGTTGGCCAGTTTCGGTTAATGATAACCGTCGAGTATGCCGAATAAGGAGCTGACTATTAAACTCTTTTTCTAATTGTTGGACGTGCCTTGAAATAGATGAAACAGCAACATTAAGTTGTTCTGCTGCTGCTGAAAAGCTGCCTTGTTTTACCGTAGTAATAAAATAGCGTAAAGATTCGATAGATTTCATAATATTGGCTCACGATATTGTTGTTCATTTTTTTGTAGTGCAATGTCTATCCATTAAAACACATATTATTGTTTCGAAAAGTGCAAAACAGTTTTTGAATCTTGGTACTTACCCTTTTATATAAAAGGATTAGGATGTTTGAACTGACTACTGATTGTTAAGTAGATAATTTTTACTATCAAGGCTATAAAAATGAAATCGTCACTTACTGTTGTTGAATATCTTATTGAAGCATTAAAAGCGATTAATTTACATCACGTTTTTGGTGTTCCAGGTGATTTTGCCTTTCCAATCAATGATGCTATTTGTAACGATAGCAACATTGAATGGATTGGTTGCTCTAATGAATTAAATGCGGCGTATGCTGCTGATGGTTATGCTCGTGTTCATGGTATAGCGGCGTTAAATACTACCTATGGTCCCGGAGAGTTAAGTGCGTTATGTGGTGTTGCAGGCTCTTTTGCTGCGCACTTACCTGTGATTTTTATTGTCGGTATGCCAAGTTCAAGTTTGATGACAACGGATAAATTAATTCACCATACCTTAGGTGATGGTCAATTTGATATTTTTGCTAAAATGGCTGCTGAAGTCACCGTTGGCAATGTCGTATTAAGTCGTGATAATGCTGATGTTGAAATTCAACGGATGATTCAAATGGCATTAACCACGAAGCGTCCGGTTTATATTGGTGTCCCTGAAGATATTGCCAATATTATATTAACTCATCCACAGTCCTTTGATTTTTGCTATGCAGCGCCTAATGCGTCTAAAGATGTTGACGCACTAGCACAAAAGATAGCGACACAGATCAATAAAGCCCGTCATCCGGTGGTAATGGTTGGTGAGCATTTACGGGTGTATAACGCCTTAGATCAAGCTCAAACCCTGATTGAAACAGCAAACCTTCCTTTTGCGACAATGTTTGCCGATAAAGCGATTATCGATGAAACTCATCCTAATTTTATTGGTTTATATGATGGTAAAGTGATTAATCGTGCAGTACGCGAGATGGTTGAAAATAGCGATTGTGTGATAAATCTCGGGGCATTACTCACTGATTTTAATACTGGCGCATTTAGTGCGCAGTGGCCACAAAATACGATTAATGTGTATGGCGATCGGGTTGAATATGAGCAGTGTTATTCTGATGCGGTTGCGTTAGCACCATTATTAACGGCAATTACCGCATTAATCAAACCGCGCCCTAATATTAATTATCCTTGTTATATGGGGTATCGCCCAGTTCAAGCTGCTGCTGATGCTGCGATTGATGCCGCTTATTTATACCCTCGCTTAGAGCAGTTTTTTAAAGAGGGCGATCAGATTATTGCTGAAACAGGGACGGTATCAATGGGGCTTGGAATGGCACATTTACCCAAGCAAGCCCATTTTTACAATCAAACACTATGGGGCAGTATTGGTTGGGCAACGCCAGCGGCTTTAGGCGCAGCATTGGCAAACTCTCAGCAGAGAACGGTACTATTAACCGGAGAAGGCTCTCATCAATTAACTGTGCAGGAAATAGGGCAATTTCATCGTTATCATCAAACGCCGATTATTTTTGTGATTAATAATAATGGTTATTTAATCGAACGTATTTTATGTAAAGATCCAATGATCGCTTATAACGATTTATGTCAGTGGAATTATACGTTATTACCTGAGGCGTTTGGTATTAGTGACTGGCTAGTGGCTAAAGTAGAAACTAACGCTGAACTTGATGAAGCATTAGCAATGGCACAAACAGCAACCACTGGGGTATATATTGAGATTGTGACTGCTGTTATGGCGACCCCAGCTTTAGCAGCAAACTTAGCGGCTCAGCTCAATTCGGCACGTGGTATTCCCGTGCACGTGATGGCTGTTGAAGACTAAATAAGCTATTGAACTGATGATAATGTCGAGCCTTTTTATCGGCTCGGCATTGTTAGATATAATTAAATAAATTCAATATAAGGTGAATCGAAATTGGTCAAATTAGGGAAGATTGATAATATTTGTGCAGTGGGTAACCCCAGCCAACGGCATAATGAAGCATTGACTTGATCTGCTGCTATGGTGGGAATAATACGGCCATTATTATAGTTATGTTGACTATTTACCGTTAACTGAGGCCATTCACCATAAATCTCATTACTACGGACAGCTCCCCCTGTGATTATTTGGTGGCCAGCCCAGCCATGATCTGTGCCACTGGCATTGGCTTGTAAACGACGTCCAAAATCAGACATTGTTACACAAGTTACTTGATCATTGAGACCTGAATCGACCATATCAGCATTAAAGGCACTTAATGCATCACTCACCTGTTTAAGTAGCTGTGGATGAATATTTTGTTGATCCTTATGAGTATCAAAACCTTCAAGACCAACGAAAAATACTTGGCGTTGTTGGTGCATATCATCACGCGCTTTAATTAAACGACTGACCATATTTAGCTGCTCTGCTAAATCTAACGCCGGATAAGTGTCATGACTTGGATGCTTAGCTAAAATTGTTTTTATCGCTTCATTTTCAGAAAGGTTACGCGACATCGCACTGGCATAGTTACGCATATAAATATTGCTATACTGGCGTTGAGTAAAATGAGCAAAATAACCATCAAGGCGTTCTTCATCATTCCAGGCAGAGTATTTCCCTGCGCCTTTACCATTAACAACCGTTTGTTGGGCTTTTTTATTACGCAGCAATTTTTGACCTTGGCTTATTGAAATCAACGGAGATAGGCTACCTGTCGCACCAAGCATGTCCATCATTCTTCCTGCCCATCCATAAGCATTACCGAGGTTTTCAGTACCTAATTGCCATAGATCTTGTTGTTGATTATGCGCCATGAGAAATTGTGGTAATTTAACCTGATCATTACTAATATCATCCCGCGTTGTTGGTTGAATTAACTGACCTGAATTAATAATCGCCGTTGCATTACCTGCTTCAAACAAAGGTAATAATGATGACATATTATTATTAATACTCAGTGGCACCCCATTGGTTGTGGTTAAATTCAAAGGGCTTAGTTGCGTTTCAGGTAAGCCCATTTTAGGTCGAGCAGCTTTATAGTCTTGATAGGCATCACATCCAGGGGTTGGTACAATCATATTGTAAGCATCGTTACCGCCAAAAAGAAACACACAGACTAAGGCTTTATTGGCATTTTCTGATGATCGCGCTGCATTGGGTGATGTTAGGGCTGAGGCAAATGTTGATGTAGATAAGGTCGTCGCACTAACAACGGCACTGGTTTTTAAAAAATGTCGACGTGATAATTTCATGGTTAATTACCCTTCACAGAAAAATTCAGGTGCCGTTGTCGCAATGTATATGGCGTTGATAAAACGGATCTTGAGTTGATAAGGTGCGGTGTGGAGAGATAAAACCTTATACATATAATCCTGAAGGCTTTGTGACATTAAGCCACCGTAAAAACGTTCATTAATAAGTGCCACATACTCTGTTGTGCCCATTGATAGATCATGAAAATCGGTACGATCCCAATGCCACTCTTTGGTGTCAGTTTTATTCCATTTTAACGTGTTGTACCACATTCTATTGTGAGTCTTGCGCATGATGTCTGCGGTTATTATTGTAAATTCCGGGGCCGCAAGGCCTAAATCAGTAATTTCACCTTGAGGGGCATCATTAGGTTTATAAAAGTTAAATACAGTTTCAGCACAAAGTGCAGCTTGACCGTATGTTACTTCGGCCCATTGCGTATCCCACCAATGTTCACCTACAGCTTGCATGTTTAATGCACGTAATTGATTAGCAACGACAAGTAAGGGTTCTTTAAGTAAACCAAAATGTTGGTGTTCATCTTTAGGATCGTGTTCTGCAGCGTAACTGATGCCTTTAAAAACATCAGGATCGGTGAGAACGGCTTTAATGGTGGCTTGCAAATCACCACGGATACCGTCGCCGTTATCTTCAAATACTTCGGCAACACGTCGAATATGGTTACGACTTGGATTGCTGGTCACAAAGCGTTTAATAAGATGAATTGCAATAAAAACGGGGGTATTGCTATGATTAAAGAGCATATCAACAACAGCATCAAGATCTTGGTTTGCATCTTGACCTGCAGGGAAATGGGTGCCCATTACCGTCTTTTCCCCCATATCATGCTGACTATTATCCGCTGTCATGGGAGAGATCCAATCATAACGCCAATTGTCATAATGGATATTCCAGCCACAGAGTAAACGTGACATATTCTCGACATCATCTTGATTATAAGTCGGTATTTTATTGCCATTTTGGTCAAGTATTGGTTGACCGTATTTATCCAGTTGCCATAAACCAATGGTGAATAATTGCATACATTCACGGGGAAAGTTTTCATCAGGAAAGGTATTGGTTTGTGGGTTATGCTTTTTGCTACCAGATAATGTTAAATATTGACCCATCATTGCACTAATCGTTACGGTCTTAAATAAGGTTCGGAAATTATCAAAAGCATGTTTAACAAGCATGTCGTAATAATTTGCCAAGCCTTCGTTGACCGAACCTACGCCATGTGAAGAAACAACAAATAATTGACTTAACGCGTAAGCCATACGTTGACGTAATTGATCTTCACCTGTGATCGTACATTGCCACCATATACCTTGGCGCATGTCATCTTGGGCGTTACGGTAACTTGAACTGCTAAGGAGTGATCTTAACTTGGATAGTTGGTAGGTGGGCGTTGCTGAAAATTGGTCGTCAAACCAAGCATCAAAGCCTTTTTTTTGAAGAAGATCTATTTGGCCTTTTTTAGGACCGAATGAACCCCGATAAAGAAACTTAGCACATTGACGAAGGTTATCGCTATATATTTTGGTGTCAGTCATGATTATTCCTGTTGGTACTTATATTGTACCAATCTTATTATGATATATATGGATTCTTATTCGGTCGATAATACTCTATATATTTCATGAAGGAATGTTTGTCTGTAAATGCTGACAGATAATTTACTTTTGTATTGCTATGTAGGCAAATATTAATAATAACGGTCAATAGATATCAAAATTATTGCTAATACGTGTTTTTTTGTCTTTATATCGCCGATGTTGTCTTTATTTTTATTATAAATAATATTTAGTATATTATTCTTTAGAATAAAAGCTCTATTTGAAAACTAAGGATAATAAAAAACCCTTATATATTTTCAACTAGAAAGAGTATAAGGGTTTTTTTATAAAGGCGAGCTATTAATATGCTGCTGGTTGCTGTGCTAATTTGCGAATTTTAATTTCTTCAAATAGTGCAACGAGCGCCATTAATACACAACACGCAATAGCGGCTGCTTTAATTGCGGCAAACGTACCAGTCCAACCATCAAGACCGAAGAAAGGGTTACCTTCGGCGATATAACCAAGTCCGATTTTTGCAAACGAATCACCAATTAAGTAGGCAAATGTTCCTTTTACACCGTCAGCTGCGGCTAAGCCTTGTTTAGGTACAAAACCGATTGCAGCAACACCAATAAGCAGTTGAGGGGCAAACACTAAGAAACCAAGTGCAAATAATGAGGCTTTATAAGCAAAAATAGAATCAGCGTGTTGATAGTAACCTAAGGTAAATACGATACCAATTAATGCAATACAAGAAACAGCACCACGACGACCATTAAATAAGTCTGACAGCAAGCCCCATAAACAGGTACCGACCAATGCACCGATTTCAAACATGGTAAAGCCAGAGTTTGCAACGTCTTTAGAGAAACCTAAAATTTGATGTGCATAAACCGTCGACCATTGATCGATACCGCTACGCACGATGTAAAGGAATACATTAGCAAAACAAAGTAGCCAGATGACTTTGTTAAAGAGTACATATTTCTTAAAGATTTCCATCTTCGTCAATTGATTTTCTTTAACGGCATTATCTTCTTCTGAAATAGGCTCTTCAAAAATTTCTTCTACTGTACCTAGTCCATAGGCTTCTGGGCTATCGTTGCCCATAAAGAAACCGATAATTGCAATGATAATGGCGATCACTGCAGGGAAAATAAACATCCCTTTTACATCGCCACCAAAGAAATAATCAGCACCAAACATCGCAACAGCCGCGGCTAATGCGCCACCCGCATTGTGTGAAATATTCCAAAAGCCAACGCCTAAACCACGACGATTACGTGGTGTCCAGTTAGTAATGGTTACTACTGAGTTTGAACCACCGCCTGATTGGAAGAAACCAGAAGCCGCATAAAGGATGGTCATCATAATAAATTGGCTAGAACTCGGTCCCATGACTAAGCCCATACCCAGAATACAAAAACCAGAGAGTAACAAACCTAAAGGAAGAATATTTTTCGCATTCTTACCGCCAGACCAGTAATTTAAAACGGTTTTACCAACACCATAAGTGATTGAGAAGCCAAGGCCGATGGTACCCAGTTGGGTTAAACTCATACCATAATCAGAAATCATATCATTCTGGGCAATGTTAAAGTTTTTACGGACTAAATACATCGCCATATAACTAACGAAAACTACTAAATAGGATTTTAAAAAAGGAGAAAACCATAGTTTACGACGTTCTGTTGGCGATAGGTCAAGCGTGGGCTTGCGGACTCGTTTAAGTATTGATAATTCCATCGGCTGGATCTCGTTAGGGCTTAAATAAGATTTGTATTTAATTGAACAAATCGCTGCAGCCGAGACCATACCGATACAACAGATAAAGGGATTAAGAATTTTTCCTAGTTTTTTAATGGAATTTTAAATCTCATTGTTAGATCACGTTTTTTAATTTTTTATAGTAAAACATAGATTTCACTTTTGAAGTGTAAGTTCGGAGAAGTCTAAATTAGATGATCAAAGATATGAAAATAAATCAGAGAATAACAGCTTTTATTTATTTTAAAATAAAAATAGTGATGATCGTTTATATATGATCTTATTTTAAGCATGCTTTTCTATAACTGCATATATTAGTGGTAAATATTAATATTATTTTAACTGAAAATAAAACTTATTATATTAATAAGCATTTTGATGAGTATAAATAGATGGTTGCTTTAGTGTGAATTCGTTTTTTTAATAGCGTATTGAAAAATAATAAGATTAATATTTTTGATGTTGATCACAGCTTAAAGTTTGCCTATTTACGATTTATCTACCATAGTTAAATTAACCTGAACTGAGATATATTATCGAGCTTACGGAGGAAACAAGCTGTTTTCATCTAACTCAGGGGATTCAGGTCCCGGTTGTTATTAGTAGACCTATTCAACCCGTTACTAATAACGATCTAGTTGCAACGCGTAACAGTAAGTGAAATACGTAAAAGCTTCTAAGGTAACACTTCTTAGTTGTTAACAATTTGGATAGCAATACCGTAAAACTCTTGCTTCTTCGTCAATATATGGGTCCATACATAGTTATCGGACACGCCAAACTCAACGTAATGAGTGACGAAGCGTAACAACTTGATGTGCCATGTAAGTACATTAAGCGCAACATCCTAGCCGCACTTGTATAGTGCGGCTTTTTTATTTGTTGGAAGTATTCAGTATTCTAAAAAAAACCAATTATTATTTTTTATTATTGAAATTATTAACATACTGATCTTTAAATTTTTTTTTATTTTATCCACAAAAAAAGTGGGTAACTATTGAATAACAATACAGCTAGGTGATTATTTTTGATTCAAGGAAGGTATTTCTTGTTGTATGAAAGGAAGTAATGATGTTGCAGAAGTTACAATCATCAACTGTTGTTAGTTTGTCTCAAACCGTGAGTTATCATCGCCATAATTATCACCAAATTGTGATTAGTTTATCTGGGCAATCAGAGTTTGGTATTGATGGAGTAACAAGTTTAGTCTATCCAGGCCTAGGTTGTTTTGTGATGGCTAATTGTGATCATACCTTTGTCGGTGTGGGTGATAATGAATTGTTAGTGATTAATTTACCTCTAGTATTTACCGACAATAATCAAATGGAACAACGCATTACGCAGTTATTTTCTCGCTCAGGGTATTTCAATTTAGATAATCAATCTCAACGATTGATTCAATTATTGTCTTTGGAGATGAAAGCTAGCCCTGATGATGAATTATTACAGCAAGCATGCACCATGACTTTGCTGTGTGTATTGCACCGTCATTTTAAAATTCCTCCCCGTGATAAACAATCTCAACGTATTGATATTGATATAATTGATAATTATATTGAGCGTAATATTCATCATAAAATTTCAGTTTCACAATTAGCGGCGATAGCTTTTTTATCTGAAAGTCAGTTTTATGCATTGTTTAAATCACAAATAGGCTTTACACCGCAACGGTATATATTACAAAAACGGTTACAGCTCGCTAAGCAATTGCTACAAGAGAGTCAATTAACTTTAGCGGACATTGCTCAAATTTGTGGTTTCGCTAGCCAAAGTAGTTTTTCTCAAGCATTTCGACGCCTGTGTGGTATTTCTCCGGCGCGTTATCAGCATAGCTTTTACAATACTGTTGTCATTTTTGATTAAATCAAACATTAAATGTTACTGCTAATACAGTGTTTGAGTCTTATTTTGTTAATCAGCAGAGTTTTACTAAAAATATTCAGAGAAAATAGCAAGACGGCTATCGCTCCTCAGCATAGTATCGGGCCTTAAACAACAACACTGTAACATTTCCTGTATGGATAATGTTTTTAATGGTGCCGATTATATTGAGGTATTTTTATGTTCAATGCAGCTGATGTTCTTCAGCCTTCTTTTATTGATCAACCACTAGATCGGTTATGGTCGCTGATTTCACCCCACTATGCCGTAGATGAATCATGGTGGTTGGCCCAGTTATTGCCATTAGCAGCGCCTTCTGTGCAAGAGCGCAGTAACATTGAGCAACAAGCAGCAGAATTAATTGTACGTGTAAGGGCAGATAAACATGCCGTTCAAATGATAGATGCGCTGTTATTGGAATATAGCTTAGATACTAAAGAAGGTATTTTGCTAATGTGTTTGGCAGAAGCATTGATGCGTATTCCAGATACTGCAACCGCTGATGCTTTAATTCGCGATAAGTTAACGGTTGCAGATTGGAAATCCCACCTTAAAAATTCTGACTCTTTATTTGTGAATGCCTCGACGTGGGGACTGATGCTAACCGGTAAGGTTGTTGGATTAGGTCTGCCACGCAATGGTTCTTCATCTCATGTGATTAACCGGCTTGTGAATAAAATGTCTGAGCCAGTGATCCGTCAAGCAATGCATCAAGCCATGAAAGTCATGGGTCATCAGTTTGTGTTGGGACGTGATATTAATGAAGCCATGAAAAATGGTAAATCAAAGCGCGATCAAGGTTTTAGTTACTCGTTTGATATGTTGGGTGAAGCAGCATTAACGGTAGCTGATGCAAGTAAATATTACCAAGCTTACGTCACAGCGATCGTTGCCGTTGGACGTGATAATTATTCTGCTCATAAAGGGGCAAATAGTGCCTCACCCAATCCGACGGTTTCGATAAAACTATCAGCATTACATCCTCGTTATGATGTTGCGAGCGAAGCGCGGGTCTTAAGTGAAATGTTTGACTCAGTGTTATCGTTGTTACTCTGCGCGCGCGAACATAATGTAGGGATTACTATCGATGCTGAAGAGGCCGATCGATTAGAGCTGTCATTAAAATTATTTAAAAAATTATATCAGTCACCACAAATGCGAGGCTGGGGCCGATTTGGTATCGTGGTTCAAGCTTATTCAAAGCGTGCTTTACCAGTATTAGCTTGGGTAGCTGCGTTAGCTAAACAGCAAGGTGATGTTATTCCATTACGCTTAGTGAAAGGGGCCTATTGGGATAGTGAACTCAAATTAAGTCAACAAGGAGGGTATAGTGCTTATCCAGTATTTACCCGTAAAGAAGCGACTGATACATCATATTTAGCCTGTGCGCGTATGCTGTTATCACCAGCATTAAATGGGGTTATTTATCCACAGTTCGCTACCCATAATGCACATACTGTTAGCGCGATAGTGGCTATGGCACCACATAATCATTACGAATTTCAGCGCTTACACGGCATGGGCGATGCGCTCTATAACCATGTGATGGCAATGCATCATGCACAAGTTCGTATTTATGCGCCAGTGGGGAGCCATAAAGATCTATTGCCTTATTTAGTGCGACGATTACTGGAAAATGGTGCCAATAGTTCATTTGTACATCGTTTGGTTGATGCAGATTGTCCGATTACAGAACTGACAGAGCACCCTGTTGATAGCTTAGCAAAGCGCCAAACATTACATAATAATTTGATTCCATTACCGCCAAAAATCTTTGGTGATGAACGCCTAAACTCAACCGCAATCAATATCGATATTGATTCCCAATGGCAGCCTTTCAATGCTGGTGTCGCGGCTTTTGCTGAACATTACTGGTATGCGACGCCGTTACCGATGACCACCACTGGTGTTGCCGCAGAGATCATAACAGTGACTGCACCTTATGATCGACGAGAGGTTGTGGGTGAGGTAACTTTTGCTACCCATGCTCACGTTGATAATGCGATATCACAGGCAGCGAATGCATTTAGTGATTGGTCGACCAGCCCTGCTTCTGTTCGTTGTCGCTATTTATTGTTACTTGCTGAGCGTTTAGAGTTGCATCAACACGAACTGGTGGCGTTATGCCATCGTGAAGCAGGAAAAACGATTCAAGATTCGATTGATGAAATACGGGAAGCCGTGGATTTCTGTCGTTACTATGCTCAGCAAGCGACCCAACATTTTGAGTCACCGCAACGGATCACCAATTACTGTGGCATTGATCAGCAATTACGCTATCAAGGTCGAGGGGTCTTTGTGTGTATTAGTCCTTGGAATTTTCCATTAGCGATTTTTATCGGTCAAATTAGTGCGGCATTAGCGGCGGGCAATACCGTTGTTGCTAAACCTGCCGAACAAACATCATTAATTGCTTATCGTGCGATTGAGCTTCTGCTTGAGACCGGGATCCCTGCTGGCGTTATTCAGTTTTTGCCTGGGCGTGGCGCGGATATTGGCCCGCAATTATTGTCTGATGAGCGTATTGCAGGCGTGGTCTTTACGGGGTCAACGCCAACCGCACAAGTGATTAATCGTACGCTAGCGGCAAGGGAGTGTGCACCAGTGCCCTTTATTGCAGAAACGGGAGGACAAAATGCAATGATTGTTGATAGTACAGCATTGCCTGAGCAAGTTGTGCGTGATGTGGTGCGATCTGCCTTTGCATCGGCCGGCCAACGTTGCTCTGCGTTGCGAGTACTTTTTGTTCAAGCAGATATTGCTGATCGGGTGATTGATTTAATTAAAGGCGCAATGGCTGAGATCAAGGTCGGACGTCCCGAACTTCATCGAACGGATGTTGGGCCAGTCATTGACAGCGTAGCGCGTAACAAACTGCTTACTCATATTGAAACGTTAAAAAATCAAGCACAGTTGATAGCTCAAACGCCGTTAAGTGCTGAATGTCAGTTCGGTTATTTTGTGCCACCAACAGCCATTGAAATTAGCCATATTAAGCGATTACAACAAGAACATTTCGGGCCAATTCTGCATGTGATTCGGTTTAAGGCTAACGAGTTATATCAGATTGTTGATCAAATAAACCACACTGGATTTGGATTAACACTGGCGATCCATAGCCGCAATGAGCGTACTTATCTTGATATAGAGCAACGTGCCCGTGTAGGTAATTGTTATATCAATCGTGATCAAGTTGGGGCTGCTGTCGGAGTGCAGCCTTTTGGTGGTCAAGGACTATCGGGTACAGGACCAAAAGCGGGTGGGCCACATTATTTGTATCGGTTTACTCAAGATTGCATTCAGCCAATAAATAAAAAATAAGGAGTCGTCATGCAGCAAACAGCGAATATGTTGCAAGTCTTAATTGATCACAGTGATGCGGCGATGATCAGTTGGAATAGTCTTGGTTTTGATAAGCGGGCGGTGATTTTACAACGTTGGGCAAAGCAGTTACCGATGAATATTAGTGTGATGGTGAATTACCAATGTATAAATGCATTGGAATATGTTGCTAACACTGAGCTGATGCCAGGGCCAACAGGTGAAACGAATGCGCTGTATTGCAGTGGTCGAGGGGTGTTTATTGTGACTGCGCAGCAAGGTGCCCCTGCCGCTGCGATTGTGGGTCAATTAACCGCGGCATTGGTGTGTGGTAACTCAGTATTATTGTGCATTAACGATGATCACTATGCGACTCAAATAAGCACTGAACTTGAACAATTGGGATGTCTGAGTGGCGTAATAACGGTGGTTAATATTGCTCATCTTGATGCGTTAGTTAATTCCCCTCAAATTGCAGGTGTTGCTTATTGTGGTGATCTTCAAACAGCGCAACAGTTGGCGCGTCAATTAGCACAGCGAGAAGGATTATTAGCGCAGTTAGTTAGCGAACTTGATGGAGAGGCATTACCTGTTATTGGTGCTCAGCGTTATTGCTTACGCTTTGTTACTGAACGTACACGGACGATTAATATTACTGCGGTAGGAGGAAATGCCACTTTATTAGAATTAGGAAGTGGCTAAACAGTGTAATGCGATTTACATGCAGTAATCATAATAGGCCTTTGCAATGAACAGAGGCTATTCAAAAGGAATAAATGAATGATAGAAAATAACATCGCTATAACTGCTACGTTTATAGCCTACCTCATCGCTATGTTAGCAATTGGATATATTGCTTATAAGCGTACCGCAAATTCAAGTGATTACTTTCTTGGAGGCCGATCTCTTGGGCCATGGCCTGCTGCGTTATCAGCCGGAGCGTCAGATATGAGTGGTTGGTTATTACTTGGGTTACCCGGTTATGCCTACCTTGCTGGGATTGAATCGCTATGGTTAGCTGGAGGGCTGCTGTTGGGGACGTGGCTTAATTGGTTAATCTGTGCCAAACGTCTGCGTACTTACAGTATTACTGCGGATAATTCATTAACATTACCTGAATTTTTATCGCGACGATTTGATGATAAATCTAAACTTATTCAAACCCTATCCGCATTTTTTATTTTGCTTTTTTTCCTTTTTTATACCAGTGCAGGGTTAGTTGCCGGCGGTAAATTATTTGAGACTGTATTTGGACTTGATTACACCGTTGCTGTCATTCTTGGTACCGTTTGTGTGGTGTCTTATACTTTATTTGGTGGTTTTTTAGCCGTGTCATGGACGGATTTAGTACAGGGTTTACTGATGTCTGCTGCGTTAGTGATTGTGCCTATTGCAGCGATGAATTTAAATCAACATCATCTAATCGATATGCTTTATGAAAAAAATCCTGAGTTATTAACGTTATGGCGTAATGTCAAAGGTGAGCCTTTATCATGGATTGCCATTCTATCATTAGTCGGATGGGGAGTCGGATACTTTGGACAACCCCATATTTTAGCGCGATTTAAAGCAACACGTTCTAACAAAGATATTGCTACGGCTCGCCGTATTGCAGTGATATGGACGGCTTTGTCAATGGTCGGTGCGGTGCTTGTTGGACTCACGGGGATTATTTTTGTTGATGGTCAACTCGGTGGTCAATTAGCCGATAGTGAGAAGATCTTTATGTTGCTCGTGAATGCGATTTTTCACCCTTTGGTGGCTGGCATATTATTAGCGGCTATTCTCGCTGCGATAATGAGCACTGCTGATTCACAATTATTAGTGTCATCTTCCGCACTGGCAGAAGATTTTTATAAGCAAGTCTTTCGCACTCAAGCTTCGAGCCAAGAGATTGTTACGGTAGGGCGTATTGCGGTGATTGTATTATCAATTATTGCATTATTACTGGCACTAAACCCTGATAGCTCAGTGTTAGGGCTCGTATCTTATGCATGGGCTGGGTTTGGTGCTGCATTTGGTCCGGTGCTATTATTGAGTTTATATTGGCAATCGATGAACCGTTACGGTGCGTTAGCTGGCATTATTGTTGGGGCGGTCACTGTAGTGGTATGGAAGCAAATAACAGGGGGTATTTTTGACTTATATGAAATTATTCCAGGGTTTATTCTCGCGACCATTGCCGTCGTTGCTGTGAGTAAAATGACGGGAGCACCGTCAGCGTTAGTACAACAGCAATTTCAACGTTACCAGCAAAATTTAGTTGATTTCGAGTAGTTATTTACTATTGCTTATCAAGCATCCTTACATTGGTAGGGATGCTTATTGTTGCAATGTGATATTGAATAAAAATCGGTATTTCGAGGCTGATGCTTAGCTAATAAAGGTGCATAGTAATTAGAAGATAAGCAGTAAAATAGCTATTAACGTAATATTGAATAAGAGATTTTATATGTTAACCATGATTGATATTGGCATTGATAATGCTGTTGCTTTTACGTTATCAGGTAAAATGACACAAGATGACATGAAGCGTGTATTGATGGATGCAGAAGCTAAAACTGTTGATCACGGTGGAATTGTGATTTACGAAGAAATTGAAAGCTTTTCTGGGATTGAATTGGCCGCAATTGTTGAAGAATTAAAATATATCATTCATGCGGGTTTAAAGCATATTAAGCAAGTTGCCGTTGTTACGGATGCTAGTTGGATCGAAAAAGTCGTTAAAGTGGAAGATGCGCTCTTTCGTAATATTGATATTCAATACTTTACCTTTGCTGAAAAGCCACAAGCTATTATGTTCTTACAACAACAATAACACATGCTGGTGGCTAAAATTCCCTTGGTATCAATCACATATTAAGCGACCCTTGTACCAAGGGATACCGTTATTAATGTTATAGTCGCTTAAAAATCAACGAAGTATTAATGCCACCAAAGGCAAAATTATTACTCATGATGTAACGACAATCAATATTTCGACCTTGGCCTTGAATATAATCAAGCTCACCGCAGCGTGGATCTGGGGTGTCTAAATTTAAGCTTGGATTAAACCAGCCATTGTTCATCATTTCAATACTGAGCCAGGCTTCAATCGCGCCACATGCTCCAAGAGTATGCCCAAAGTAGCTTTTAAGGGTACTGATCGGGGTTTGATTGCCAAATATATTGGCAGTGGCTTGGCTTTCAGCAATATCGCCTTTTTCGGTGGCAGTGCCATGGGCTGAAATATAATCAATATCTTGTGGCTGTAATTGTGCTTGCTGCAAGGCCATTGTCATGCATTGCTGCATGGTTTGTTGTTGAGGCTGGGTAATATGGGTCGCATCACAATTGGTCGCAAAACCCACCACTTCCGCTAAAATAGTTGCGCCTCGATCTAAGGCATGTTGATATTCTTCTAATACTAACGAGCCTGCACCTTCGCCGATCACTAATCCATCCCGATCAGTATCGTATGGACGCGGTGTGGTTTTAGGGGCGTCATTTTTAAGGCTAGTTGCAAATAGAGTATCAAACACGGCCGATTCTGTTGGACATAGCTCTTCTGCGCCCCCTGCAACCATCACAGTTTGATAGCCATGTTTGATGGCTTCATAAGCATAGCCAATTGCTTGGCTGCCAGAGGTACATGCACTGCTGGTCGGGATCACACGACCGCGTAATCCAAAGAATAATCCTACATTAACCGCAGCTGTATGTGGCATCATTTGGACATACGTGGTGGCGGTGATTTCTTTGGTGGTTTTATCATTAAGCATGGTACCAAATGCGCCAATGGCGGGAGTGCTACCTACTGATGAGCCGTAAGCAATCCCGGTGCTGCCGTTCGTCAAAATAGCATTACCTAATAAACCTGCTTGGGTTAGGGCATTTTCACTGGCGACCGTTGCTAATTTTGATACGCGTCCCATAGCACGTAATTGCTTACGAGTATAATGCTTTGGCACCTCAAAATCGGTAATTGGCGCGGCAAGTTTGGTATTTAAACCCTCATAAAGGGCATAATTCTCCATATAGCGCACCGCATTTTCACCCTCGCGTAATTTTTTTTCGACGGTTAACCAATCTTGACCCAGTGCAGTTACCCCACCCATGCCTGTGATAACAACGCGACGGCTCATACTAAACCTCCATTAATAGAAATAACTTGGCGAGTGACATAAGCAGCAATATCAGACATTAAATAACTGACTAGCCCTGCGACTTCTTGGGGATCGCCCATACGACGTAAAGGCACTTGGGGCAGTGCATGCTGTTTGACTTCTTCATCGACCATTCCGGTATCAATCAACCCTGGCGCGACACAGTTAACGGTAATTTTACGTTTAGCCAGTTCAAGCGCGAGGGATTTTGACGCGCCAATAATACCGGCTTTAGCAGCGCTGTAATTGGTTTGACCGCGGTTACCTGTAATGCCTGATACGGAAGAGAGTGTAACAATACGACCACCTTGACGCAGTTGTACCATTGGCATTACACACGGATGAAGGACATTATAAAAGCTATCAAGATTGGTATGAATAACCCCGTCCCATTCTTGCTCTGTCATCGCAGGAAAAGCGGTGTCGCGGGTAATGCCTGCATTACTTACCATCCCATAGTAAGCACCATGGTCGGCAATATCTTGTTCAAGATGCAGACGGCACTGTTCGCGATTACTAATATCAAACTGAATGATTCGTCCCTGACCGCCCGCACTGATAATAGTGGCTAGGGTTGATTCTGCACCTGCTTGATCACTCATATAATGTACTGCAATAGTAAACCCATCTTGTGCTAATTGGATCGCGATTGCACGTCCAATGCCTTTACTAGCACCTGTAACCAGTACCTGTCGAGTCATGAAGTATTCCTATTGTTTGGTGTTAAGCAGGGTTGCAATTTTTTCTTCAGAAGGAAGATACGCATTGAGTTGGCAACTAGCAATAATTTGTTGCTGATGGATGATTTTACAACTAAAAACAGCCATGTTGTTGTCTTGCATTAAGCGTTCAGCATGAATATCAAGTACGACCCCTTGATTAAATTGCGACCACTCACTGTGATAGCGACGACAGCCGAGTAAGAACCCAATCGGTGCCGATTTACCTTGTTGCCATGCGTGATAGCCTGACCAACTCGCAATGGTTTGTGCCATTAGTTCAATACCCACATAGCCAGCAACACTCTGAGATTGTTTATTAAAAAAGAGATTATCGGATCTGATTGTCACTTGGCAATGTACATTTTCCATCCCAACATTGATGAGTTCATCAATTAATATCATCGGTGCATCATGGGGCAGTAATTGTGCCAGTGGTGGGGTGTTAGTCATTAACGTATCCAAAAATTAAACTGATGTTATTACCGCCAAAAGCAAATGAATTACTTAGGACGGCAGATGTCGTCAGTGGTAACGGTTGTTTGACGAGCGTGATTGGCAGTAATGGATCTTGGTGCCCGTCATTTATTTGTATCGGTAACGGTAACTGATAAGCCAGCATATACCAACAAATAGCCGCCTCTACTGCACTGGCTGCGCCGAGTGTATGCCCAGTTAATGGTTTGGTGGAACTGACTGCGACCTGATTGCCGAACACTCGAGCAATGGCTTTGGCTTCCATAGCATCATTCAGTGGTGTAGCGGTGCCATGGGCATTAATGTAGCCAATATCATCAGGTTCTAAACCCGCATCAGCTAATGCATTTCGCATTGCCACTTCTGCGCCATTGCCCTCTGGGTGGGGCGCTGAAATATGATACGCATCAGAGCTATCGCCACCACCTAAAAAAGCAATTTGTGGTTGTTGTTGTGATGGCAATGATTGTTTTTTCTCTGAGATAGCAGGTGTAAGTGCTAACAACATAAATGCAGCGGCTTCACCGATATTAATCCCATTACGATTAGCACTGAAGGGATTACAACGCTCAGAAGAGAGTGAATCTAAACCATGAAAACCATTGAGTGTGAGTCGACATAAGGTATCAGCACCACCGACAATAACCGCGTCGGCTAAGCCTGCTTTTAATAACCGTTTTGCCGATAAAAAGCTGCGTCCACTGGAGGAGCAGGCGGTTGATATGGTGTAAACCAATCCGGTTAGACCAAAGTAATCAGCAATGAATTGCCCTGTATTCGCTGGTTCTTGTTGATGATAATGATAATCCTCAGGCAAGTGACCTTGTGCTGCTAATTGTTCTAATGCGTGTTCGCCATCACTGATCCCTGAGGTTGTTGTACCAATGATCACCGCGATACGATCAGCGCCATATTGGGTAATCGCTTGCTGTATTTGGGGGCTTATTTGCTGTAATGCTGACAGTGCAAGACGATTGTTAGCCGTATTTTGATGTGGATATTGTTGCTCATTAATCGCCGTTAATGGGGCTGTCACTTGACCAATAACGGTTGTACTCCCATCATTTAGCCAATCAGACACGGTACGCATGTCGGGGCTAAATCCTTGCACCAAACGGTGTTGGATCTGTTCTGGCGTCGCACCAAGTGCGGAATGGAAACCACAGCCGCGAATATAGACTGGGGTTGTGACTTGATTATTGTTCATAAAATCTCGTACGAGGTTATTGACGCTGATAGTGTAATGTTTTTATGGTGATAGTGTAATCTGGCTGGTAATGGGTAAACGTGATTGTCCCCGTCAATCTATTGAGATCTTGATAATCAATTTTAGCCACAATCGCACCGTTATTGTCGATAAGTTGACGTTGGTATGGCGTTTGTTTTAACTGCCAACCTATTTGTTGCAGCGGTTGTTGCCATGCTTCAAGTGGCCACAAGGTGAGCATCATATTGAACAAGACTTGCTTAGGTTCTGGTAATGTTGAACCTAAGCCTGGCATCACATAGGTGGTTATATGCTGATGGGTATAATCTAAGCTGAGGATCCGTGAGCCCCATGATGAAAACCCCGCCAGTGCTAATGCTTGTGGAGTAACTTGTAATTGCACCGGTAATTGATGGCTTGTTTGTTGCCATGTTGCGGTGATCAACTGACTGGCGGTGAGTGAATAACCCAATTGCGCAGGGGTGGGTAAAGTAACCACCGTATTAGGCGCAATCTTGACTTGATTACCCTGCGGAGCCTGCACCGTTGCACACCCTGATACTAATAAGGTGAGCAATGGCAGTAACCAGCGATAACCAAGGCGATGTAAGCTCCAATGCTGCATGTTATTTAACTCCTTTATTTGATGTGCTGTTCGATGTAGCGCTTGATATGTCTAAGGACGATGGTGTCATGGCTAACGGGGCAAGTAACCATGCGATAATGATCCCTGTCAGTACTGTAATCCCAAAGCTATGAATCGCTTGAGTGGCACTTAACGCTAATAATCCAAAGGATAATACGGTCGTTAATGCGGATAATGTGATAGCTAATAGCGTTGAACGGCGGTGATGATTGTTATCCGTTGGTTTTAATTCAGCAAAAAAGAGGCTGTAATCAATGCCGATTCCCAAAATTAATATCAGCGCCAGTAAATTAAATAAGTTTAATGGCGTGCCACTAATCGCGGTGATTGCAATCCCGGCACAACCTCCAATTAGTGACGGCATGATCATTTGCAGACCTTTTTTGAGCCTGTAGCGCCAGACTAATAACGCTAAAATTACCAATGTTGCTGCAATTAATAGTTCGGTGACCCGTTGGCGATATTGCCCAAAAAGATGTGATACTTCATCGGCTTTATTAAGGTAGCTTAATTGACTATCTTGCGCGGCTAATTGTTTTATCGCACTGAGTTGATTGACGCCAGACAGCAAAATGACCGCCCCATATACAGACGATGGTGTTGTTTGAATGTTACCAAGCCAAGTAAAACGCAGTGGTTTTGAGACGGGTGAGGCCAAATATTCAGCGATAGTTAATGGTTGGAACGTCGCGGTAAATTGTGGTGGGTGGCTTAATTTAATTTTCTTATCCAGCACAGAGCCTTGCTGTTGATATAACTGCTCCACTAATTCGAAATTATGCTTTTGGGTCGCAATTGAAGGTAGATAATGACCGATACTTTGGTAGCTATCAAGTTTGTGAGTAATTACTAACTCATTGAGTTGTTGATCGACAGCCGCTAATTTAATTAATAGATCTTGTGCTGTTTTAGCTTTAACCAAGAGCATTTGTTGACCACTGCTAACACCCGTGATCGCTTTAATGGTTGCCTCTTGTTGCTTGAGTTGTTGTGGTAGTGCTTGGAGCTGGCGAATATCATCATCATAGCGAATATGAAATAGCCCTAGAATAGAAACCACAGCCAATATTAATGGTACCCACCAACGAATGAGAGGTTGATGCCACAATTGTAACCAGCCGTTGAGTAATTGCCGACAAGGTAGTGGTCGTGGTGAACATGGCTTTGAGGCTAAGGTTGGATACCAACATACAACCGTTGCGTAAGCGGCAGTAAGTCCAATTGCTGAAAACAACGATAATTGTTGTAGCCCTGGGAAAGGCGCGACTAACATTCCCAGATAACCAATTAAGCTGGTAATCAGACCTAAGCTAATGGCGACGAAAATATGCCTGAGCCCTTGGTGTGGATCCCAATCTTTTCCTGCGGCTAATCTATCGGTGAGATAGTGAAATGCATAGTCAATCGAGACCCCAATCAGGCTAGCACCAAACACTAAACTAAATAGATGTACTTTACCAAAAATGGCGACAGTGCCGACAAACGCAGCAATTAAACCACAGCTAATTGATAATAAAGCTAATACTAAAGGAAGTGGGCTGCGGTAGACCACCACTAATAAAATGATGATCCCTAACAGTGATCCTACACCGATAGTACTGATTTCTTTCTCAGCACTTTGGGTACCGTGAGCGGCATAAAAAATCACCCCAGTATGTAAGATATCCACTTTCTCTGTGGCAGTAGAATAGTGGTTGATGAGCTGTTGTTGTAATTTTTCTAGCGCAGGTAATTGGTGTTGTAATTTAACACTGTACGGAGAGCCTGCGAGTTCAGCACTGATTAATGCGTAATGACGCTGCTGATATTTGGTGGTTAAAAAACCGTGATCAAGACTGAAGTGACCACTTTGAGTGCTTAATTGGGTTAAATAGTCGCGAAATAATAAAAACGGATCATGTTCAAGCTCAGCACCTGTAACGCCAGAAAAGGGATTATATAGCGCTTGTAATACTTGAGTTGTTTGTTGTTGAGGGTTATGTGCTAGCCGTTGTTGCTGTTGTGACGTTAACAGCTGAAACCGTTTGGGATAATAAAATTGCGCCCATGCTTGCTGTTGGCTGTGACTCATTTTTGCATCAATAGTGGCAAACAATCCCAGTTTAGCAAGCTGATGACTAAACTGCTCTGTTGCTGTGATCATCGTATCGCGATCAGGGCTGCCAACTAAAAATACCACCTTATTGCTCATGCTGGTGGCGATATGATCAAAGGCTTGTTGTGCCGCAGGATCTTGATCATTTTGTGGCAATAACGCCAGAATATTGGTTTCGATTGGTAGTTGTTTATGTGCTGTCAATTGGTAGCCTAAAGCGGCAACTAACAGCAGCATAATCAACAGCCATAAACGACTAAGGTTAGAATTGGAAAACACGTTTTTCTTCTGTGGTGAGTGTTGATGGTGTCGTGCGTTGATGACTAAAAGTAATCACCGTTTTATCGCCACGAATTTCAGCCAAAGTGAGCTGATTAATGAACTTACCACCTTGGAGGGTGATGGTAGTGAAGACTTTATTTAATGGTGCTTGCTTGGGCGTTAACACTAATTGCCACTGCTTTTTCGTCGCAGTATGGGTGTGAGTATCGGTAGTGTCAGTCTCTGGGGGTAATGTCGTCAGTTTTAAGCTAAATTGCTGATTTAACGCTGCAGTATCACCATTAAAAAGTGCCAGAAAGATATGACTAAAATAAAACACCATTGGGTTTTGCGCGGCTGTAATAATTTGGGCTGGTTGGTTATCAAATTGTTGACTGAGTTTATCTTGGGTTAACACTAACGATACTGCCATCGGGGCGGTTTGGTGCCACCATAAGCCGCTATTCTCAGCAATAATAAATGTACCATTAGAGACTAACGGTTGGTTAAACATCGCCATGGTTCGGCTTTGACTAAAATCACCACGCACAATTTTAGTAGTCGAAAGAGTCTGTTGCAGTTCGTTGAGGGTCATGGCTTGGGCTGATAAACTGCTGCAAGCAAATGCGATACACAAGATAGCCCCTCGCCACCATTTTTTTTGAGACATAACGGTTGTTAAATTAGTGATTATCATGCCAAGCCTTTATTTTATCAGTAAAAACTGTAGGTGAAACAAAACACATTTCGTGATTATCAATGCCGACAGCAACTTGCATTGTATAGCCTTTTGTCATTCGTATATTGGTGTTTGCATCATAGATAATATAATCAACCCGCAGTCTATTTTCCCATTCGGTGAGTGTGGCGGTGATGCGAATTTTGTGATCAAAAGGGATCGGTTTAACGTATTTTACGCGCGTATCAATGATAGGCCATAGATAGCCAGAAGCTTGCATTTGGTGATAACTATAATCAATCTTTTCCATTAATAAGCGGCGAACTTCTTCAAAAAAACGGAAGTAGTTACCGTGATAGATAACGCCCATCGGATCGGCATCTTGAAAAAGCGTGGTTAGCGTCAGCTCTGCGGTTAATAATGGTGGTGAAGTTTCTTGGTTCATAAATGACGTAATCCGTGTGGATACACTAATAAACCAACGATCTTGAACACTGCTCAAGACCGTTGGTGATCAATGGTTAGTTAATAGATCGTTAACGATCAATATAAAGACCAATATTGTTGTTGGATCTTGCTAATGAAGTGACGTAAATCGTGCTCTAATGGGCGATCTTCAATTACCAATTCAAACTCAGCCAATACTGCTTGTTGCATGGCTTGTAATGCTGGGCTGATATTAGTGTCATTAAGTTGATCATCACGTTTACGCAATTCAATCGCTTGAGTTGCGGCTAATAATGATGCCGCAGTCACTTGTTCTGTTAGCTGTAATACTCGTAAACAATCACGAGAAGCAATCGTACCCATGCTGACTTTATCTTGATTGTGACATTCGGTTGAGCGTGAAAACACACTTGCCGGCATGGTGTGTTTCAGTGCTTCTGCTGTCCATGCTGAAATACCAATTTGAACCGCTTTAAAGCCGTGGTTAATTGGTTTACGTTCACCGGTTGCGCCGGTTAAGTTAAAAGGCAGCCCGTTATTGAACTTATAGTCCATCAGTTGTGCCATTTGACGATCGAGTAAATCGGCAATATTGGCGACAGCTGTTTTAAGGGTATCCATTGCCATCGCAATATGACCGCCATAAAAGTGTCCGCCGTGAAGTACGCGCTCGTTATCACCGTCGATAATAGGATTATCATTGGCACTATTGAGTTCATTTTCAATCATTTGGCGTAGCCATGGCAGACTATCTTGTAGTACCCCAATAACATGAGGCGCACAACGTAGAGAATAGCGATCTTGCAAACGATCACTGTTACGCGGTGGACGCTCAGCTTGAAGATCAGATCGCAACCAACTGGCGATTTGTTGTTGTCCTGGGTGTGGTTTTACTGCAAACAATGCCTCATCAAAATGGAACGCATTGCCTTGAATTCCAACCGAGACCATGGCGGTAATTTTCGTCGCTAATTGGGCTAAATATTCTGCACGTTTATAAGCAATACACGCCAAAGCGGTCATTACTGAGGTACCGTTCATCAGTGCTAAGCCTTCTTTTGGCTTAAGTTTTATTGGGGTGATACCTAGTTCTTCAAAGACATCAGCGGTTGGGCGAAGTTGGCCCTGATAAATAACCTCACGTTCGCCAATCAATGTGGCGGCAAGGTAAGACAGCGGGGTTAAATCACCACTGGCACCAACCGAGCCTTCTTGAGGAATACGAGGGCTAATATCATGATTGATCAAAGTAACAATTTGGTTGAGTAACGGATGACCAACACCAGATACCCCTTGAGACAGTGAACATAATCGGGTTGCCAATACGGCACGTGCTTGTTGACGGTCAAGATCTTCGCCTAAACCACAGCCATGAAAACGGGTAAGATTTAGGGGAAGATCATCGACAAGGTGGGTTGGAATCGCAACAGTACAGGAATCACCATAACCGGTTGTTACCCCATAAATCACCCCTTCTTCTTTTAATAACCGTTCAAGAAAGGCAACCCCACGATCTATTTTGCTGGTAAATGCACTGTCAGTGTTCATTTCAGCAGCAGCGCCATGACTAATGGCGACCACATCTTCAATGGTAAGGCGTTCTGCGCCAAAGCGGATCGTTTGTTGCGGTATTGTCTGTGAATTATTTGTCATCTTTTTTCTCACTAAGCTGCCAAAAGTTAAAAAAGTTATACCATTGTAATGGCGCTTGTAGCGTGTAGTGCTCAAGGCGAGTTGCGTAGTGTTCAACAACGGTTTGCAATGCGGCATTACGCGTGGCGCGTGGTAACGTTATTTGCTCACTAAAAGGTTCAAAATACACATTAAAATGGGGTATGGCTTGGCTATCGTCACGTAGCCCAAATAACAGATAAACCGGGGTTTTAAGTACCGCTGCCAGTATAAAAGGGCCATGTGGAAATGGTGCTTTTTGGCCAAGGAAATTAGCCCATCCGACCCGCTTTTCATTCGCAACTGAGGTACGATCGCCTACAATTACCACCCATTCACCTCGCTCAACTTTCTGTTGAAGCATAATGGCGGTATCGGCACCGAGTTGATTAATATGGATCAGATTGAGATTTGAATCAGGATTAACGGCTTTAAGGACACTATTAAAATGTGCCGCATGCTCAGTAAACACTAACGCATTAATTTTAATATTTTTATGGCGTTGGCTTAACGCGCGACATAACTCAAGATTACCTAAATGCGAGCCAAGAATCACAACGCCTTGGTGACTGGCAACAATATTATCAAAGTGATGTTGACCATGAATGGTGAGATTATCAGCATCATAATCTCCTTTCCATGCTGCCAGTTTATCGAGTGTCGTGTGCCCAAACGATAATAAGTGGCGATATGTTGTGAGTTTTTCAGGTAATGGCAACTGTTGTTGCTCGGCATAAGTTTGTAGTTGGTGTAAGTATTGTTCTGAAGCTTGACGCGCCGTTTTACTGGTTAAATAGTAATAACCAATCACCAATGTTAATAATCCATTGACGACTTTTCTGCCTAATAAAGTATAGATAGCCAGTAATAGTTTGATCCCCAAAACCGTACCGCGCTCACCATGACTTGACCAGTGTTGTGATCTTGCTTGATGACGTTTTAATAATGTAGGAATACGTGGCAACATGCCTAAAAATAATTTGGTGTGCATCCAACTTATTTTGATGTTATCCCATAGCGCATCAAAATGTGAGATGCCGCCTTCAGGATAGATCACCTTGGTATCAATGAATCGAATATCACCGTTATTCCAATAAAATCGCACCATAATTTCAGTGTCGAATTCCATTCGATGGCTGAAATTATGCTGATTTAAGGTTTTCATGATCGGATTTATAGGGTAGCAACGAAAGCCACACATACTGTCTTTGATTGTCAATGACAGGGTTTCAATCCAGACCCAAAAATGGGTGATATAACGACCGTATAAGCGAGATTTAGGGATCGAATCATCGTAAATTGGCTTGCCTGAAATAAGTGCTGTTGGGTGTTGATGAGCGACGGTCAGTAAATCATTAACGGTGGTTAAGTCATGCTGACCATCGGCATCTATTTGAATAGCATGGCTATAATTTTGTTTAGCGGCATGCTTAATCGCCGTCATCACCGCATAACCTTTACCCCGATTGTGCGCTAAGGTAATTACTTCAACCAAGGGTCTTTGTGCTTGTTGCGTTAAAATATTTTTGGTTATGGGATCACTGCCATCATCAATAACAATAATTGGATAAGCAAAATGTTGTAATGCATCAATAACTGCAGGCACTGTGTGACCATGGTTATAACAAGGAATAATAAAGCATGGGTGGAACCAACTCATGCTGTTATCCCCATGGTTATTTTTCCTGATGAGTGGATGATTTTTTCATTTTCAGGCGTTAATGAACTAAAACTAAAGTGTAATTTTTGTTTATCGATAACCCAATCTAATGTCAGGGTTATAATAGTATTTGGTAAAATAGGTTGTTGGAATTTCACCACATCCATGCCTTTAAATTCTGTGGGCATATCACTGAAATAAAGGGTGGCAAAATGGACAGCCCAATCAATTTGACTGACTCCAGGTAATAGCGCAAATGTTGAAAAATGGCCTTTGAAATCATCTAATTGATGATCGGCACATAAGGTAATAACCGCATGGTGATCAACAATATGGCTGCTAAGTAAGGTTGGTGATTTTCTGTTCATTATTGTTATTGCTTATTAGTTATGGTCATTAAACAGGTTTTCAAGATCGTGCATCAGCCGTTTTCCCTGACTATTTAATGGGATCTCTGCAATTGGTCTAAAACGGCGAGGAATGGCAATTGGTTCAATCCATTGGCGTAATTGTTGGCGTAAGAGTAACCAAAACTTACCTTTTCCAATGCGATCTAATTGCTCAATACCTTGTGCGGTAAGGGTGATCACCGCAGCGATTTGTAACCGTTGCTGTTGTTCTAATGGCAGTACTGCGGCTTCTTCAATCCACGGTAATTGGCATAATCGTTGTTCAATTTCAGTTAACGATATGCGTTTTTCTTCTATTTTGATCACCCGATCAGTACGGCCTTTAAGTTCAAAATGATCAGCATCAATTAACACACAGTGATCACAAGTTTGATACCAATGCTGAGGGTCAACAAAAGGTGAACAAATTTTTAAGCACTGTTCGGCATTAAGAGCAATATTAACTACCTTAAACCGCTGCCATGGTGTGGTTGATTGCTGCTGTTGGCGATAACCAATCCCTCCTGTTTCGGTACTTCCAAATACTTCAAACGGTAATTGACCTAATAATTGCTGGCAATGTTGAGCGGCTGCAAATGGTAATGGACCACCGGATGAAAATATAGCGTTATAAGGTGTAGAGGCAACATCAACGTGTAAGCGCTTTAATAGCGCAGGGCTACTGATCAATACTTTATTTGATGCAGCCTGTGCTGCCACTTGTTCTGGATAATCGAGATTAAAACAATCAAAACTACGACCACGGCATAGCGGCCACAGTACTCGAAATAATAACCCATAAATATGCTGATGGGAGACGGTACTACAAATATGGCTTTGCTGTAATTGTTGCCCCCAAATAGCCTCAAGTTGAGCGATTTCGTTATCCAATAAATCGAGGGTTTTGATAATCGCTTTGGGCGTGCCGCTTGAACCAGAAGTAAACAAGGTCAGTTTGATATCAGCAAGGGACAATGGAGAAAATGTCATGTTAGATAGCGGCATTTTCTCCTGAGTATTGAGCAAGGCATTGATATTGATGGTGGTTACTGATGGGGGAACATGTAGACCCGCATCATGTAATAACACATCAAAATGTGAGCCTAATTCAGCTAGTGCTGCGGGCTGATGATTACTCGGTAAAATTAACTGTTTGTTAGCATAAATAACCGCCATAAATGCCACTGCAAACAAATAACTGTCGTGACAGCAAATGGCAAAACGCGGTTGTTCAGTCAGGGCTAATTGTTGGCTTAAACTAAAAACATGCGCTCGAAATTGAGGCCATGTGTGTTGTGTTTCACCATTGATTGCCACGTTATGTTGATGATGAGTAGGGCGCTGCATTAAGGTCGATAATGAGGTTAAAGCAGAAGGGGGTGTTACTATATGCATAACCGTTCTCAAGTGGTTTAGTGAAAGTTAGTACTTACTTATTGAGCGTGTTTATGACGAAACCATTGGCGACATAACCACTCGATACCAAATAAGCTTCCTGCTAAGAGATAACTGATAAAGCCATTGTAAAGTGTCCATATATGTAGGGGCATAAAACAGGTGATTAATGCAATTGCGCCATTAATAATAAAAAAAACACACCATATTTTAGTAACATTACGGGTATAACGGACACCGCTTGCAGGTAAATCAGGCTCTTGTAATCGCGCTAAGCGTTCAATTAAACTTTGCTGTTGCCACAAGCTACTACTGAACAGTCCTAGCATCAAGATATTGACGATCACAGGGTAATAGAGCAGTAGCCCTTGTTGACGAAACAATGTGCCTAATAAGATCAAGGTTATGCCAACGCCACCACTTAACCAGCCAATATATTTAAGCTCTTTTAGTTGCGTCTGCTTAGCTGCGATGATGCGGACAATAAAAAACACCGCCAGCAAAGCACCGACAGTCGTTATTCCCCAACGATTAATGCCGTAATAAACCGCGACGGGGTAAGCTATCAGGGCTAATGCTGACAATATTGTTAGCAGACGCATTATCATTATTTAGCCTTGAGCAGATCTGCAACGGCGATAACGACATCATTAACCGTACGAACATTTTTAAATTCATCAGGCTGGATTTTTTTGCCCGTGAAGTTTTGTAAACGTACAACCAGATCAACTGCATCAATGCTATCGAGATCAAGGTCTTGATAAAGGTGTGAGTCTAGATGGATATCGTTAGCATCGAGTTCAAACAGCTCAACTAAAAGTGTTTGAACTTGGTCAAAAATCTGGTCGTTATTAATTTGAGTCATAATGATTACGCTTTGTTCTGTGAGATGTAATTAGCAAGATTAGCCACTGACGCAAAATGTTGACGAGTATTAGTGTCATCAGCATCAATAACAATATTGTATGTTTTCTTTATCGCAAGTCCAAGCTCTAAGGCATCAATGGAATCTAACCCTAAACCATCGTTAAAAAGTGGCGCATCAGTGTCGATATCTTCAACACCAATATCTTCTAAATTTAATACATCGATAATCAACGTTTTTAATTCTGTATGTAGTTGTTCCATGTTACCTGCTTGTTATTGAGGGTTAATGACAGCATCAATTGTTGTCAAACGTTGGTTGGAAAAATAGCACTGGTTAAATGTTTATTGAGTTGCCGAGCCGCCGTTGTAGACGAGCTATTTGCTGCTAAATACGATGCTATATTCAGTTTGTCTTTTATTTCAATTAAGAAAAAGGGTTTATGATCGGGTACTTGATACCACTTTTGCTCTTTAGTTAAAAAGCTCGGTGTGACGGTTATATGAATAACACGGATATCAACCTGACTACGCACGGCTATTTGTGCTGCACCACGCTGTAATTTTGGTGTTATAGCAGGTGTTGTACGCGTCCCTTCTGGAAATACTAGTAATACATTACCTTGCTGTAAACGTTGATTACAGGCAGTTAGCAATCCCTCAGGATCTTTATTGGGTATATAGCCGGCGGCTTTAACAATACCTTTAATAAAGGGATTATGCCAGATTGTTGCTTTCACTAGACAATCACATTGGGGTAATTGCGACGCTATTAAGACATAGTCAATTAAGCTTGGGTGGTTGGCAACAATGACGCAGTGTCGATCTGCTTGTAGTGCCGCTAAGTTATCAAATCGATAATCAATTACTTTTACAAAACGCATCGTGCGACAGAAAAAATGAAAGGCACGTTGAATAATAGTCTGGACTTTCATTTCCCGCTGCTGACGTTGAGAGGTCAGTAGTGATATGACAGGAAAGACCATAAACGTCAGTACCAGCGCACCTAAACCAAAAAAGCAGAAGCATCCGGCTGTTGCAATAATACGCCAGCTTTTATTCAGTCGTTGTGTGATTGATAGGGTACTCATGATTGATGCTGCCACTGCCATTGTTGGGTTTGAGAATGAATCGACCATTGACTATCTTTATTAGCAAGGTGCTTGATAACCGTTAATGTTTGCGGATAGCAATCGACACTAGGATGACGTTCACGGTCGACTTGCGGAGTCGATTGCCAGCATAATTGATTATTATCACCGTAAGAGATCACCATTGCTAATGCAAAACTTGGGTATTGATGCTGCTCAAAGTGCTGATATTCATTCGGTAAAGGTTGATCAAAATCGACTATCAATACGCGATGGTGTGGATGCTGAGAGAGATAGCACCCAGTTTCAATCAATGCCATATGGAGTGTGTTTTCACCGCCCGCTAATGACGTTACGGCGATCGGTTGGTGGGTGGCAATCGTATATAAGCCAGCTGCGGTATTGTGCACCGACTGTGAAAACGCAATCGGTGAAGCATCATCACCATTTATTATATCTTTGATTAAGTTTACGGTGAGATGTAACTCGCCGTGACGACTGGCAAACACAATATAATCGATATTATTGGTTTCAGTGATCGTTATTGCCGCTTGGAGTGCCAATTTACTGAGAGGACTCATGCGGCGTCGCATCATCGGTGGAATTTTATCGGTTGCTGGTGGCTGAGGATCGATGAGTTGTGAGTTGTTAGCCCAAGTTTGCCAATCATCAAGGGTTGTTAAACCTGGAGCAAGGGCAATCCAATGGTCAATATTGAAGTGAATCGTATTCATAGGCTCCACATAAACAACAAAATAATCAGAATGTTGAGTAAGAATTAATACATGTATTAATAAAGTTTATCATTAAATCAATCAGATAGCTGGGAAATATATGATTTTAGAATAAATCTTTTAACTTTTATTGGTGTTTTTATT
>SAMEA5043655__coassemble_45_pt1 | contig 31414 bp, 28 predicted proteins | sample SAMEA5043655__metabat2_low_PE_001 | metagenome-assembled genome bin SAMEA5043655 (sample SAMEA5043655) | Gadus morhua
TATGAGGTGATGATATCACCTCTAACTAGGTGGCCAAATTAACTATGCCACTTCACATTAAGCACAACAAATATTATATTATCAATCAGTAATATAGGATTATTCCATAGTGGTATGATTATATTCTGTTGTGAGTGTTTTATAAAAAGATATTTAATCTTTATAATTATCTTTTTATAAAATAAAAGCTAAGAAATTATATTATTTAATAATTATATGATGAGATTCTCACGTTATTTATTAATGTAATTCTTACCGATAAACATTTCTGTTTGTGATCTGAACTTTATTCTTTATTAATATTCGATGGCAACGATTACATATTTAATCATTGGTCACATTTCAAGCTAATAATTCGCTATAGACTTCCGAATGTTAAATAAACATGCTTTCTGCATGTATCCTTTGAAACTCAAATAGTAATTAAATATAGGGAATAACTGTATGAAAAAGCTGAAATTATTGGCAGTTTTATGTGCAGGTCTAAGTGTGGGGTCAGCAGCATTTGCTGATACTATGGTTGGTTTTACTATTTATAAATATGATGATAATTTTATGTCAGTTGTTCGCCAAGCGATAGAAAAAGAAGCGAGCACAGATCAAGAAATTAAATTATTAATGAATGATTCTCAAAATAGCCAATCTATGCAAAATGATCAAATTGACATTATGTTAGCCCGTGGTGTTAAGGCTTTAGCTATTAATTTAGTTGATCCTGCTGCTGCTCCTGTCATTATTCAAAAAGCTAAAATGGATGATGTACCTATTGTCTTTTTTAATAAAGAACCAGCCCCTGAAGTACTTGCCAGTTATGATAAAGCTTATTATGTCGGTACTGACTCTAAAGAATCCGGTGTTATTCAAGGAGAGCTTATTGCTAAACATTGGCAAGCTAATGCTGCATGGGATTTGAATAAAGACGGTATCTTACAATATGTATTATTAAAAGGTGAGCCCGGTCATCCTGATGCTGAAGCTCGAACTACATATGTTATTAAAACATTAAATGACCGTGGTATTAAAACGGATCAATTGCATTTAGACACCGCAATGTGGGATACCGCGATGGCAAAAGATAAAATGGATGCATGGGTATCAGGGCCTAATGGGAATAAATTTGAAGTAGTTATCACGAATAATGATGGTATGGCGATGGGGGCGATTGAATCGTTAAAAGCAGCAGATAAAAAGGATGTGCCTGTTTTTGGGGTTGATGCGTTAAGTGAAGCATTGGCGTTAGTACGATCTGGTGCCATGGTAGGTACAGTGCTTAATGATGCCGATAACCAAGCAAAAGCCGCATTTGAAATGACGCGTAATCTTGCGAATGGTCGTCCTGCCGAAGAGGGAACAAAGTGGATTGTCACCAATAAGGTTGTAAGAATTCCTTATGTTGGCATTGATAAGTCCAGTCTGAATTAAATTTTTAGCAGATACATGGCAGATCGTCATCTGCCATGTTGTTTTGTTGTATTAATTTAGGTGGGGTATTGATGATGGCAACGCTTAATAATAATGAATTTCTTTTAGAAATGAGAGGCATTAGCAAAGAATTCCCCGGCGTAAAAGCGTTGGATGAGGTTAATTTAAAGGTTAGACCTTATTCTATACATGCGTTAATGGGGGAAAATGGTGCAGGTAAATCAACACTACTGAAATGTCTTTTTGGTATTTATGAAAAAAATAAGGGAGATATTTTTTTTCTGGGTGAGAAAGTCAATTTCCAATCGTCAAAACAAGCATTAGAAGCTGGGATATCGATGGTCCATCAGGAGCTTAACCAAGTTTTACAGCGCACAGTAATGGATAATATTTGGTTAGGACGCTATCCCACAAAAGGTTTATTTATTGATCAACAAAAAATGTATCAAGATACGAAGGAAATATTTTCTGAGTTGGATATTGATATCGATCCACAAGTAAAAGTTGCCACATTATCAGTATCTCAAATGCAAATGTTAGAAATAGCTAAAGCTTTTTCTTATAACGCAAAAATAGTGATTATGGATGAACCAACATCTTCGCTAACGGAAAAAGAAGTTAATCATTTATTTACGATAATACAAAAGCTTAAAAATAAAGGCTGTGGAATTGTTTATATTTCACACAAGATGGATGAGATATTTGCCATTTGTGATGAAATAACAATTTTACGTGATGGGCGTTGGGTTGATACACAAAAACTGGCTGATCTTAATATGGATCAAATCATTGCAAAGATGGTTGGGCGAGAGCTGACACAACGATTCCCAGATAAAACCAATGTACCTAAAGAAACGATATTATCGGTTAAAGATTTAACTGCACTCAATCAACCGTCAATTCAAAATATTAGTTTTGATCTACGAAAAGGTGAAATATTAGGTATTGCAGGATTGGTAGGCTCAAAAAGAACGGATATTGTCGAAACTATTTTTGGGATTCGTGAACGTTGTCGGGGGAAGATTGTTTTAAATAATAACGTAGTGCTAAATCGTAATGCACATGAGGCAATTCGTAATCGTTTTGCTTTAGTGACAGAAGAGCGCCGAACAACGGGTATATACAGTAATTTAGATATTACCTTTAATGCGCTGGTGGCAAACGTTGATAACTATACCAAATGGGGTGGATTGTTAAGCTATAGCCAAATGAGCAGTGATACACAATGGGTTATTGACTCTATGCGAGTTAAAACGCCTTCACATAAAACGAAAATTGGATCGTTGTCTGGAGGTAATCAGCAAAAGGTTATTATTGGTCGTTGGTTACTGACTAAACCTGAAATTTTAATGTTAGATGAACCGACAAGAGGTATTGATGTTGGGGCTAAATTTGAAATTTATCAGCTTATTCTTGATTTAGCGAACCGTGATAAAGGCGTCATTATTATTTCATCAGAAATGCCTGAGTTATTAGGGATCACTGATCGTATTTTAGTTATGAGTAATGGTCGTGCTGCTGGCATTGTTGATACTAAAACGACAACTCAGCATGAAATTCTTAGTTTAGCATCACGTTATTTATAAGGATAAGAACATGGAAGCTCTCAAAAAATTAGGTATGACCCGTTACCTAAAAGAAGGTGGTATTTATGCGGTTTTATTTATACTACTAGCAATAATTATAATACAAGAACCTTCTTTTCTTAGTTTGCGTAACTTAAGTAATATTCTGACTCAGTCTTCAGTGCGTATCATTATTGCACTTGGCGTTGCTGGTATAATTGTTACTCAAGGTACTGATTTATCTGTTGGTCGACAGGTCGGTTTAGCCGCAGTATTATCTGCAACATTATTACAAGCATCTGATAATGTGAATAAAGTATTTCCAAATTTAGGTGAAATACCTATCGTGGGAGTCATTATTGCCGTATGTGCAGTTGGTGCTTTAATTGGTCTTGTTAATGGTTTGATTGTTGCTTATTTGAAGGTAACACCTTTTATTACGACCTTAGGTACGATGATCATTGTTTATGGTATCAATTCTCTCTATTACGACTCTGTAGGCGCATCACCAATTGCTGGTTTTGATCAGCGTTTTTCTGAATTTACTCAAGGCTTTATCCGATTTGGAGACTTCAGGTTATCTTATCTAACATTTTATGCTGCTATTGCGATTATTTTTGTATGGATCCTTTGGAATAAAACGGTTTTTGGGAAAAATTTATTTGCGGTTGGTGGTAATCCAGAGGCAGCTAAAGTTTCCGGTGTAAATGTTCCACTTACTCTTCTTAAAATTTATGCTTTGTCTGGGGTGTTTTATGCTTTTGGTGGCATGTTAGAGGCTGGACGTATTGGTAGTGCAACTAATAACCTTGGCTTTATGTATGAATTAGATGCGATTGCGGCCTGTGTCGTTGGTGGTGTGTCGTTTGCTGGTGGTGTAGGTAGTGTTGCTGGTGTTGTTACTGGGGTATTGATCTTTACCGTGATTAATTACGGCATGACTTATATTGGGGTGAGCCCGTATTGGCAATATATTATTAAAGGCGGAATTATTATTTTTGCTGTTGCACTGGATTCAATGAAATACGCAGATAAGAAATAAAAAAACCGCCATAGGTATTAACTATGGCGGAAAATTAACAGCATTTGATTCACCAATTCTTTATGCGTACAGTTTTGAACGTCACTGCAATTACTACGAGGTGTAAAAGTCTCCATATCTTTAGGTTAATGATCGTAATTTACTTATTTCATCGTGGGGCATAATCCTGTTGTGGTACTCATATCAGAATAAGATAATGGTTTAGTTGTTAGTGTTTATCGATGTGAATATATTTAATCACACAAAAATATAGCCATTGAATATTGTGTACCTATTTTTATATATTCGGGGGGAGCTGTGTATTACTACGTTGCTGGTATCGTTGGTTCATATGTGGGGACTTCTGGTACGCAACATATTTTTGCTGCTATTGCTGAAATCTAACCAATGCACCACGACTAATCACGAATAAAAAAACCGATAGTAGTATTCTATTTTGAATCCATACTATCGGTTTATTTTTTAGTGGTGTTAACTGTGTTTTTTACTGCCTATTGGTGGATTTTATGCGAGTTTTTTTAATCGGTATACCATCCATAGAGTAAGCGCAGCACTACAGAGTGGTAATGCAAGCCAGACGCCATTAACCCCAACGCTATATGCAAGCACAAAAATAGCGATTGAAATTAAAATCAATTTACCACCTGTTAGTAGCGAGGCTTCTTTAGGCATATTAATTGCCTGAAAGTAGGTTGCACCAACCAGTAATACGCCTTCAAAAGGCAGACCCCAAAAGTATAACGACATCCCTTTGATGGCTTCAGGTTGTAGTGTTGGATTATCACCCACAAACATATACACCACGATTTCCGGAATACTGTATAAAGTGATCACGCCAATTGCTGCAATTAACAAGGTGGTTATAAATGCAAGATTACGAATTTTCTTAACCCGATCTTTAAGTCCTGCACCAGTATTAAAACTCACTAGAGGTTGGGTGCCTAAAGCAATACCTTCAAAAACCAAGTAAAAAAGTGCCTCGGTGTAACTTACAATACTGTAAGCGGCAACATGGATCGGTTTTCCAACGAGCAGGAATGCTTTGTTGTGCAGGATCAATACGACAGATAGGTACATGTACATTAATAAACTTGATGTGCCTAACTTAAGAATTTGTAACACAGTATCAAGTTTGATTTTAAGGCTATCCCATCCAATACGTAATTGGGTTTTATCAGAGAAGAAATGCTGTAAACATAATAGGCATGTAGCAGCTTGCGATAACATGGTCGCAATGGCTGCACCGGTTAATCCCCATGGAATAACGACAATAAACAACCAATCTAAAAAGATATTTAGTACGCCGCCAAAGATCATTATTAGTGTAACGCGATTAGGTTGACCATCGTTACGTAGCAATGCCGAAAATGCCATGGAAATAATAGCAAAGCTGCCCATGATGAAGTACCAAAACAGGTAGTCTGTCGCCATGGTGAGTATATGGCCTTTAGCACCTATCCAAACTAGGATGTCTTGTCCAAACAGTAATCCGAGAGAACAAAAAATTATAGCGGCAATAATACACAGGGTTAGTGCATTACCTACGATTTGGCGGGCTTGTTGGGTATTATCTTGACCCATTTTGATGGAGACTAACGCTGATGATCCCATACCAATCATGGCACCGACAGCATATAAAATAGAGCCAATCGGGTAGCCGAGCATAATAGCAGCAAGACCATCTTCACCAATGAAATGACCCACAAACATGCCATCGACAACAACATAGATGCCAGTGATAAGCATCGCGGCAATCGTTGGTAAGGTATAACGCCAAAAAAGGCGAAAAATTGAATCATCACGTAAAGATAATGGTTGAGTTGTTGATACTGTCATCGGACAAATTCCATGTGAACCGCAGAAGTAGGTGCAAAATTTTGCGCATTGTCTGTGTATTCAGAGGCTTAGTCAATCCAATAAACGGTATTTATGGCGTAGAGGTCACGTGATTTGAGTATTATTCTGTAATTTGTAAATCCACCAAGCAACAACAACGATAGTGTTGCTCGGTGGATCTTTGTGACACTGTGATGGTTTCCATAAAATGGGCGTATATGGATAGGATTAGGTTGGATTGTTGATTAATTCAATGGCGTGTTGATCATCATGGGTTACTGTTATTTTGATATTTTTTTGCTGGATATAGCGGTTCTTGATGGTGGTATAGGTAAAAACACCAATAAAATTAATGGTTAATAATAATATAATTGTTGGCCCCGGCGCGCTATCGATAAAGAAGCTAAGATACATGCCAAAAAAAGCATTGGTGACTGAAATTAATAATGCCAGTCCTACCATTGTTTGAAAACGGCTTGTGAGCATAAAAGCTGTGGCTCCAGGTGCAATGAGCATTGAGATGACTAAAATCATTCCAACTGCTTTTAAGGCTGCAACAATGGTTAAAGACAGTAAAGCTAGCAAGCTGTAGTGTAATACTTTAGTAGGTAAACCAATGGCTTGTGCGTGTTTAGGGTCAAAAATAAAGACTAATAAATCTTTGCCTTTAAATATGGCAAACATAATAACAGCCAACGTAATGACACCTGCTTCACCAATATCACGCCAGCTAACGCCTAAAGGATCACCAAAAAGAATATGATCTAAATGGATATTACTGTGTACCTTGGTCATTAAAACGATACCAAATGCAAACATTGACGAAAAGACCACCCCCATAATGGTGTCTTCTTTAATACGGCTATTTTCTTTTAAATAACCTGTCGCAAGAGCGCAAAACATACCTGCACCAAAGGCACCTAATGCAAAGGGAATCGCTAATACATAGGCAATCACAATTCCGGGTAATACCGAATGTGAAATAGCATCACCCATCAATGACCAACCTTTTAGCACTAAAAAGCATGAAAGCAGTGCGGTTGGAATGGCGACCAATAATACAATTAAAAAGGCTTGCTGCATGAAGGTAAAGCTAAAAGGGGAAAGCAGTACATCTAAAAAATCAGCCATGGGATATCACTCCTGTTTCGATGTTTGATACATCTTTTGATAAGGGTGTTAATGCGCGTTTTGCACTGCGCATACTGGCTAATTTTCCGTGTTTGGGCGCAAAAAAGAACGCAACTAAAAAACACATTGCCTGCAACAAGACAATAACGCCACCGGTTGCCCCATCAAGGAAGTAGCTTAAATAAGCCCCTATAAATGAACATCCAGTCCCAAGGCAAACGCTATAGATAATAACGTGTGAAAACTTATCACTCAATAAATATGCCGTGGCTCCAGGGATCACGACCATTGCTATTACTAAAAAAGCACCGACAGTTTGTAGCGCGGCAACGGTTGATGCACTGAGAAGGGCAAAGAAAACAATTTTTAGTGCTGTTGGATTTAAACCAATCGATTTGGCATGATTTTCATCAAAGAACACCACCATGAAGTCTTTCCATTTCGCCAATAAAACAGCGAAAGAGACGCCACCAATAATGACAATTTGTAATGTGTCGATAGGCGTTATTGCTAAAATATTACCCATTACAATGGTCTGAATATTAACGGCTGTGGGGTAGAGAGAGACTAAAAACAGCCCTAACCCAAAAAAAGAGGTAAAGATAAGCCCAATGATCGCATCTTCTTTTAACTTACTGCGCTGGCTTAAAAAAAACATTGCTGCTGCCGCTAAACCGCCAGAAATGAAGGCACCAAATGCAAATGGCAGCCCTAACATATAAGCGCCAGCGACCCCCGGCACAATGGAATGTGATAAGGCGTCGCCAATTAATGACCAACCTTTAAGCATGAGATAGGTTGATAGGAAAGCACACACACCACCAATTAATGCACTGACCCACATCGCATTGATCATGTAATTATAGTGAAAGGGTTCCATTAAATAGTTCATGTTAGTTCCTTAGCTATTGCCGTACATGACAATGGGACGTTTATGATCTGACAATACGTTCACTTGACGTTTATCATCATCGTGATGAAGATCTTTACCACCCAAAATAAAGTGCCGAAGTACGCCTCCAAACGCAATTTTAAGGTTATCAGGGGTGAAAATGTCTGCTGTCAGTCCTGATGCTAAAATGGTTTTATTTATCAATACGGTGCGATCACAAAAATCAGGAACACTGCCTAAATTATGTGTAGAAACTAACATTACTTTACCTTCATCACGTAGCGCGCGTAGTAATGCCATAATTTGCTCTTCTGTTTGTACATCGACCCCAGTAAAGGGTTCATCCAATAGAATAACTTTACTTTCTTGGGCGAGGGCGCGTGCAAGAAAAACCCGTTTACGTTGTCCACCTGACAGCTCGCCAATTTGACGTTTTCGATAAGGCACCATGTTGACTCTCTCTAATGCCGAAGTCACTTGTTGGTGATCTTCTGCACGAGGAATACGGAACATATTCATGTAGCCATAACGACCCATCATCACTACATCTTCAACAAGAACGGGGAAATTCCAGTCTATTTCTTCACTTTGTGGCACATAGGCGACAATGTTTTGTTTCAGAGCACGTTTAGCTGCCATGCCCATGATGTTAACTTCCCCTTGGCTTACGGGGACAAATCCCATAATCGACTTAAATAAGGTTGATTTACCGCTGCCATTTACACCAACTAATGCTGCGATTGAGCCTTGTGGAATAGTAAAACTGGCATTATGTAATGCGGTATGGCCATTACGGTAGGTAACTGTGACGTTATCGATAATTAATCCAGACATTATTGATTTAATCCTTGCGCGATAGTGGTTGAGGTAACGGCTAATAAATCAAGGTAAGTCGGTACTGGCCCAGTGCTATTGCTCAGTGAATCAACATATAACACGCCAGCATAGTGAGCGCCGGTTTCTCTGGCGACTTGCTGTACAGGTTTGGGTGATACAGTGCTTTCACTAAAAACGGCATCGATATTGTGCGCGCGTACCTGATCGATAACATGGCGGACTTGTTGAGGTGTTCCTTGTGCATCTGCATTAATCGGCCATAGGAACAGTTCATTAAGGTTAAAGTCTCGGGCTAAATAACTAAATGCACCTTCACTGGTGACTAACCACCGTTTTTGGGGAGGTAGTTTGTCAATTTGCACACGGATAGGATCAATAATTTTTTGAATTTGTTGTTTATAATTTGCGGCATTACGGTTATAGGTTGCGGCATTTTTAGGATCGAATTTAACGAAGGCTTGTCGAATATTTTCTACATAGATGATGCCATTGGTCGGCGACATCCACGCATGCGGGTTAGGTTTGCCATCATAAGGACCTTGGGTGATATTCAACGGTGAAATATTGGTTGATACAACAGCAGAAGGAACATCATGAAGGTTATGGAAAAACTTCTCAAACCATAACTCAAGATTAAGACCGTTATATAAAATCAAATCAGCACCTTGTGCGCGTCGAATATCACCCGGTGTCGCTTGATAATTATGAATTTCAGCATTAGGTTTGGTAATTGATGTGACGGTGGCGGCATCACCCGCAACATTTTGTGCCATATCAGCAATAATGGTAAAGGTGGTGACGACTTTAAATTTATCGTCGGCTTGTGCTTGAGTACTTATACCCAGCATTGAAAGTGAGAGTACGATGATAGAAAGATGTTTTGAAAAAGGTGGTGTTAATAAATTGGTCACTAAATTGTCCCTATATGAAAATCCTATGTCTTAATAGAGTTATAACAAAGCGATCAAACAAATGCAAATGATTATCATTTGCATTTGTTGTTTATGAGTAATGACAGAAGAAGATAAAGGTAGCAACTGTAAAGCAACGAATGTTAGCGGTTAGATGTTTTTGATATAGGCTTAGCTGTATATGCGGTGTATTTTTTAGCGAGCCATGCTTTTAGCTTTTGTTGACGGCAATAAAGTAAAAACGCACATATTAAGAGGTAAATAGTGGGTTCAATCAGGCCTGATTTTACCGACCAATAGTAATGAATAGGGCTTAATAGGAGGGCAAGATAAACCCAATTATGCAGTTTTTGCCAAGATTTACCTAAGCGGCGTTGTATTGATTTAGGTGATGTTAGCGCGAGCAGTAATAAAATAGTCCAACTTACTGCGCCGATAGCGAGATAAGGGCGTTTAATTATTTCACTGCCTAATAACGCCCAATCAAAATTGAGATCTAAAGCAAGATAGGCGCTAAGGTGCAAGATAACCCAAAAGAAACTGTATAGCCCTAGTAGTCGTCTTAGGCGAATTAATCCGCCTTGCTTATATCGTTTCGCTAATGGCGATAATAATAAAGTGAGGATCAAGGTATTTAATCCTGCTTTGCCAGTGAAATGTTCAATACTTTTGATGGGATCTGCACCAAAACCACCGTTAAGGGTGTTATAAACCAACACCGCAACAAAAAATAATGAAATAGCATGAATAACGCCTTTCATTATCAAAATGCGTGTGGGAGTGAGGCGGTATTGTTGAACATGACGAGTGAACATTAGTAGTTCCTTTTTAAATCCATACCTTTATATAACGAAGCGACTTCTTCAGCATAACCGTTAAACATTAATGTCGGTTGGCGACGACTACTAAAGACATTACCTTCACCGATAAACCGTTCGCTCGCTTGGCTCCAACGTGGATGATCTACCTCAGGGTTAACATTGGCATAAAAGCCATACTCACTAGCAGCAAGGCGATTCCATGTTGTTGGCGGTTGTTGATCGGTTAAGTGGATCTGTACGATAGATTTAATACTTTTAAAACCATATTTCCACGGTACAACAAGTCGTAGTGGCGCACCATTTTGTGGGGCTAATGTTTTGCCATATAACCCAACCGAGATCATTGTCAGTGGGTGCATTGCCTCATCAATACGAAGTCCTTCTACATAAGGGTATTCAATGCCGCCACCAAGACGTGATGATGCTTGCCCTGGCATTTGTTTAGGGTCGTATAAGGTTTCAAAAGCAACGTATTTAGCTCGCTGTTGAGGATCGGCTTTTTTAATGATGTCGCGCAAACTAAAACCGATCCAAGGAATATTCATCGACCATGCTTCAACACACCGTAGGCGATATATACGCTCTTCTAAAGTAAATTGTTTGAATAAGTCATCGTAGTCGAGTGTAAACGGCTTATTTACCATGCCATCAATCGTGACATTCCATGGATCAGTGATAAATTTTTCTGCTCGTATGGCAGGAGAGGACTTATCGGTTCCAAATTCATAGAAATTATTGTAATTAAGTATTTTATCTTCAGGTGTTAGAGACAATGAAGAGTTAGATAAGGACGAATTGGCGCCGTTAAGCTGCCGACGCTGATCAACAGCTTGTTCTTGTGGTGATGAGATAAAATCAAATAACCCAGCATTAGCATTGGTTGATAGTGGTAATCCAACAGCAACAATGCCTAGTTTTTTTAAAATATCTCGGCGTTGGTGGTATACCGTTTCTGGTGTTACTTGGCTTTCTGATAGTGCCCAGCGAGGACGTATTTTTATTTGCATTAAGGTACCTACTGTTATTTTAAATTGATAATAATTCTTATTTAATTAGACCGTCAGCGAGGTGTGAAAATTTCAGCGGCAGATGGTTTTTATTGCTGCTTATAAAATAGATCAATAAAAACAATTGACTAAAAATAGGCTTTAGGCGGTTATAATAGTCTTTAAATTATAATGTTAAATGTCCAAATATGGATGGGGATCGATGAGTGCGATTAATAGTTTTAATGCCAGTATTGAATTACAGCATATTTATCTAGAAGTATATTCTGAGCGCTATTGTCATTTACGGACGTTTTTGGAGTCTTATTATTGTTATCAACATGGATTAGTGACTAAACAAGGAAAGCCAGATTGGGTACAAATTTTTAATGTTGGGCTGCGAACGGTTGCAGCAACTCACATTAAGGAACGGAAATTGCTTGTTAGAGAGATGATGGTGCCATTATCGGTGATGATGGGACATTTAAAAGCATTAGTACGTGATGATGAGGCAACGATTGATAATATTCAGGCTGTTATTGATGATTATCTTGAATACGTCATCATGACAAGAGAGGAATACAAGGCGCTAACGGACGCTGGGTTAAAAGAGGCGATGCCAGCAAGTTATTATCAACCATTACATGAAGATTACCGTTGCATGAATGCTCGTTTTGATGTGGCTGGAATCACATTATTGAGGTTGTGATAGCGTTTAATGTTGTTGGTTAGTTGAATCACCTTAGGGCTCGGTATAGTCTAGCTTACATGTGTACGCTGAAAAAAAAGGTGAAAAAGGATGATACCTCAACAGCAAAAACCGCCCATTATTTGGTTGAACGTGGCTTTATTCACACTGACATTTGCTATTGCAGTCATTGGTGTACCGTTATATTTCTATTTTTATCAACTTGATCTGATGCTTGTCGTTGTGACTATCGTGGCATTTTGCTGTTGTGGTATGTCAATTACGGCAGGGTACCACCGCTTATGGGCCCATCAAAGTTATCAAGCAAATCGCTTTTTGCGAGTAATATTTGCTCTTGGTGGTGCATTTGCATTGCAAAATAGTATTCTGCATTGGTGTTCTGATCATCGCGTGCATCACCGTTATGTTGATGATAATCTCAAAGATCCCTATTCAGCGAAAATGGGGTTCTTTTATAGCCATATAGGTTGGATGTTAAGACACTATCAGGCGAGTCGTTACCATGATTATTCAAATTGTGAAGACTTACAGCAAGATCCCATCGTAGTTTGGCAACATAAATACTATTTTTTATTGGCTGTGATAATGAATATTGGCGTACCTGTTACGATAGGACTGTTGTTAGGTAATCTATGGGGAGCATTATTATTCATTGGCGTATTACGGCTAGTATTGAGTCACCATACCACCTTTTTTATTAATTCATTGGCACATAAATGGGGCTCTCAGCCTTATACCGATAGAAACACTGCTCGTGATAACGCTGTCATTGCATGGTTAACATTTGGTGAGGGTTACCATAATTATCATCATATTTTTGAAAACGATTACCGTAATGGTATTCGCTGGTGGCAGTTTGATCCGACTAAATGGTTGATTAAAGGCTGTTCATGGCTTGGGTGGACAACAAATTTGAAGGTTATACCTGCAGATAGGATTGAAAAAACCCGTGCAAAAATGGAATTTACGCGGCTGAAATATAAATTGAAAACATTACCGAATAACAGTGCACGTTTACTACAGTTACAAGCTGAGTATGAAGCGTTGATTAGTAAAATATCTGATTATTATCAAGTAAAAAAACGCTTAATAGATTTGCAACAAAAAAAATTAGCCAATGATTATGAGAATTTTGAATTTATGCAGCAGTATGAATCGATTCAGAATAAATTGAAACAACAACGCCGTGATTGGAAATATTTAGTACAGCAATATACTGTTTAATAGTAGCTAATCGTAATAGAGCTGTTAGATCTGACTAAGATTTAACAGCTCTTTTTTGTGAGCCGTTATAATTATAATAACGCCATTTATATACTTGATGAGCATATGGCGATAAGTGTGATTGTAGATATACTATTACCTATAAGCTAGTAGATTAAAATGATATCAAGTAGTATGGAGATAAAGCTTAAAAACACATGTAATAATTAGATATAGTTATTGTATGGATAATTAATTACAGCGTTTTACATCCATTATTGAATGTTTGTAAGATCTTAACTGGAGATATTGTCGTGTACCGCGCATTACTTTTGTCACTCACATGTTTAGCCTCATCCGCAGCGCATGCAATTGAATATAAACTACCTACCGATGGTAGTAATATCGTCGGTACAACAGAATATTATGAAGTAAAGCAAGGTGATAGTCTTGCTGATATAGCTAATAAGTATAATGTCGGGTTTCTTGGTATGATGGCCGCTAATAAAGGCGTTGATCCATTTTTACCTCAACCTGGAAAGTTATTACAAATACCAACTCAAGTTGTACTGCCAGATGTTGCTCATAAAGGCATTGTGGTTAACCTCGCAGAATTACGTCTTTACTATTTTCCTAAAAATGATGCATCGATTGTTTATATTTTTCCTATTGGTATTGGTCGAGTTGGCCGTGAAACGCCGAATATGACGACATCTATTAGTGAAAAAGTCAAAAATCCAACGTGGACACCACCGGCATCTATTCGTAAAGAGCATGCAGCAAGGGGAGATATCTTACCTGCAGTTGTACCTGCTGGTCCTGATAATCCATTAGGTGATTATAAAATGCGACTTGCTTATGGTCATGGTGAATACCTTATTCATGGAACCAATAAAGATTTCGGTATTGGTATGCGAGTAAGTGGTGGTTGTATTCGTATGAACCCTTGGGATGTTGAATGGTTATTTCCACATGTTGCATTGGGCACTCAAGTTCAAATTATTAATCAACCCGTAAAAACATCACGAGATCCAGATGGCGAGTTGATCGTAGAAGTTCATGCTCCGTTGTCTAAAGATGAATCTCAAATGGGTATTAAAAAGAATATTGACGCACCTAAAACGTTGTTAGAGGGTGTTGAAGGCGATACAAAGGCGACACAACGTTTATATTCTGAATTAGATAAACAATCAGGATTGCCTGCTATTTTAAAATCGTAATCAATAGTTATTTTATATATAAACGAGATAGTGATATCTCGTTTTTTTTGTCCTCTATTTAACGTTGCGACAATACCACTGCTACGCAATAACTGATGAGTGTTGACAGCAATTGTTAGTATAAATGTTCATGGGAGTGATAGTGATAGGGTATCGATGTTTTTAATTCTCATATGACGAACTAATATTATGAGTATAAGAATAAAGTGATTTTAATTAATTACGCGTGTTATTTGGGGCCGTAAATTATCCATGATAATGACTGGCTATTTATACGTTAGAATTATGAATTATTTTTGGTTTGTATTGAATGTAATATGATAGTTTTTTTTTGCGTATTTCTTACTTATCTTTTCTTAAGATAAATAAAAAGAGACGGTATAAACCATCTCTTTAGGTATTTTACGACTAAGTATTGATTACTTAGTGTATGAACCAGCAATGTGGTCAATACGCTTATTAGCACGCATTGCTTCTTGGTATGCTGCGTCAGATGCTGCACGAGAATCATTTACTGCGCCTACGATTTGGTCTTGTTGACCTTGTAGAGCACTAACTTGTGAAGAAAGAGTGTCAACTTTGTTAGTTAGTTGCTGCATTTGACTTACTTCATCAGAGCTTGAACAACCGACTAGTGAAGCACTTAGTAAAACACCAGCTAAGATAGATACAGTACGTTTCATTTTTATATAATCTCCATATTGATTTAGCCACTACAACTGTTGAATAAAGTTTGAGTTGGCAAATTCATTATGGCATAACTTGTTATAATTGCTCATTAATTTTTTTTGGTTAAGGAAAAAAAATCCGATTAAGTTCGCATTTTTGAATAAAAAAAGTACATATTTAACCATTTTTTTGCATTTATATTTAATCGTGAACAAGCATAAAGCCGCTTAATATAAGGAGTTACAAGTAATTTCTTGTTTTTAGGAATAGATAAAGTCAGGGTAATGTAAATTTTTGCCAACACTCAAATAAATAACATAATAGATTAAATAATGAACAAAAAATCAGTGTTCAAAAACAAATCTTATTTATATTATGTGATGAAAAAATAGAGAGGATAATTATAAAACCTCATACATATGAATCGCGTGTAATATAAGTGTTAATGTATTGGTTGTTATTTTCCCTTGGTTAGTTATTTATTGTTGCGGTTATTTTAGGGATTGTAGCGATTAATTGAGAAGGGCTAGCCATGTGAGGGAGTTTTTTAATTAGTTCTCCCGTTGGTTTTAAGAAATAAAAATAAGAATTGTGATCTATAACGTATTTTATTTCAGAATTCTCTAATGTGTTTTTAATATGAAGTACGCCGTATTTATCGGCTAATGCTTTAATTTGCTGTTCTGTTCCGGTTGCTCCTGTAATAGCGGCATCAAAATAGGCTGCATATTGTGAACTTTTATTGGCCGTGTCACGATGAGGATCAAGAGAAATAAAAACTGGCCATAATTTATCCCGTTGTTGTTGAGGAATTGCTTTTAAAGCGGCACCCAATACAGCGAGTGATGTCGGACATACATCGGGACATTGAGTATAACCAAAATAGACTAAACGTATGCGCTTGTCCTCTGGATCAAATAAGTCGATGACTTGTGTACCTGACTCTAAAAAATTCATTGGATAGTAAGGTTCACGGGCAATATCAGGATCATTGCTATCCATCATGTAGCGGGTAAAGAGTCCTGCTACTAAAGCAAGAGCAAGGATAATCCATTGGTATTTCATTCATTCGTCCTTAAATATTCCCTTGATAATCTATTAGGGATAAACGAATTATGAATAGAGATACCTATAAAAGGTAGATGCGGAGTGATTTTTTGTGATGTCACAACATAGATAGTAAAAAAAGAATAAAAAAAGTAGCCACTTGGGCTACTTTGATATGTTACTTAGTGATTACAGTTAATCGTCGTTACGTTCAGCGTACTTTTCAAGTCCCCATACGACAGCAAGCCCTAAGATCATTGCAATAATAGCGTAAGCTAACAATGCAGGGTGTCCTGTAACATGCTCATAGCTAAACGGAGAAAGATTGTGTTCAATAAGTGGTACTTGCTCACCATGTGAGTTTGTACGCCATGAGATCACTTCTTTCCACGGCCATATTTTGCTTAGTGTACCGATCATCAAACCAGTAAGGAAAGTAAGTGCAATATCACGATAACTACGTAACACCCATGATAAGACATGAGAGAAGGTGAGTAGCCCAAGCACACAACCGACGGCAAAAATACCAAGAGTGGTGACATCAACGGATTTTGCAGCCGCAAGGATTGGCGCATACATACCAAGTAGTAATAAAATAAAACTACCTGAAATACCCGGTAGAATCATTGCACAAATCGCAATAGCGCCAGCAATAAGTAGATTTAATGGTGTTGGATCCATAGCAACAGGATGCAGAACGGTAATACCATAAGCAAAGCCAACCCCAATGGCTATCGAAATAATGCGGCTTATTTTCCAACTGTCTACCTGTTTAAGCATATGAATGACAGAAATTATGATTAAACCGAAGAAAAATGACCAAAGTGGAATTGGGTGGGTATGAAGCATCCAAGTGATCAATTTAGCAAACGTAAAGATACTTGTTAAAATACCGCCAAAAAGACAAATTAAAAATGTCCCATTAACATGCTCAAATGCGCTCTTGATACCACCTTTACGGATGACTCCGATGAGGCTTGGATTTATACGACGAATACTTTCAAGCAGCGTATCGTAAATGCCTGTGATGAATGCGATAGTACCGCCTGACACGCCAGGAACAACATCAGCTGCACCCATTGCCATGCCTTTTAAAAAGGTTGATATTTTACTCATTGGATTCCGTAACTGTGATAGCTGAATAATTTAGGTTGAACATTATACAGTGAACTATTAAAAACCACTATTAAATCATAAATATAGTATTTGTTTATAGGTCATCAAATAAACATATGAATAGTAGATATTTTTGGGTTAATTATAATGACACAGCATATTATTTGTCGTGTGGTTTTTATGTCAATTTAGCATGATAGTTAATTCGCTGAGAAGGTTGTTTGTAACATTGATTCAGCTAAGAGAGTAAATCGTTGGCAAGGTTGGGGGTCAAAAGTGATGGAAAAAGGAGAAAGAGCGATAATACGCAATAGTTTTTCTTCAGATTGTTGCTTTATAACAATACGTTGCTCGGTATTGAAATAATGTAAGATAGGAGAAACTAACGTATTGTCTATTTGTTGTAATGAGTAATAGCACTGATTAATCGCAATATTATTAGTAATCAATGTGATTGCTGTTATTAATGGTATTCGATCCTTTTGAGTATGGGTTGCTGCTAGTCTGTCCCAATGCGCTGCTGCTAAAACGCCCATCGCCACATATTCAGGTCGCTTATATTGAGTCAGTAATAGCCGTTCATAGTCATCTCTTACATTATTGTTATTTATATCGATAAGTTGATCATTATTGGTCGGAAATGCTGTAAAGGAATGCAAAGGTGCATTATAAGGGCGTGGAACTTGACTAGAACTGACTTTTTTCAAGGCTAAAATCGCCAATGCATGATATTCATTTAATGGTAATTCAACAGTATGTTGTGTTAATGGCTGTGGTGATAATTTTATGACGGTTTTTGAGGGTGAAGCAAGTACCGAACCTGTTACTAACACCATCATAATAATGGAAAAACAAAATAAAAAACGATCAGACGGAAAAAGTAGACGCATATAATTAACAGTATTGACAATAGAATTGTAAGTATCTGAATTATTATTATAAATAACAAATATATTACTTTATTCTGTGATGGTTGTTGGAGCACAGTGCGTTGTTGGCTCCAAAAGGACAACGATAACGAGGTATTAGCCGCAATTTTTATAAAAGGATGGTTAATCTATTGGATGAATATCTATATGTTTTACAATATTCAGCAGTAAGCTGTTCAGCTAATATTTAGCATTGATCGCTATACTATCGTTATAGAAACAAAGGGTTAATTCCTCAGGCTTGTAATAAAAGCAGATGGTATTTATTGACTGCAATAAGTTACAGTGTAGCTGGATCAGTGGTGTAATATGCCAAAACATATCTTTGAATTATTATTGACCGTTGGTGCAATAGTGCTTGCTGTCAGTATATTTATGCTTATCGTTATCCATTAGTTTTTGAAGCCGCTATCAGTAGATAATACTTATAGCGGCTTTTTACTGTATTTTTAAAATAAAAAATCACAATCTATTATTCCCGATTAAATAGTGCGTAACAGGCTATATTATGGGGGGTTAATTATATAAATAGCTATTTATGGTTATTTTTTAGAGTTAATCTCTATAAATATCATTTTTATAGTATATGAGAATAGCTACTATTAATCATATTGTCATTGGGTTTATTAACTATAATTATTTTATAACAATGAGTTATATTTAATTTTTGGATAGATAAAGATTGAGTTTCATAAGTGAAATCTTTTACTCCATATATACAAGCTAGCATTTAGATGGGAAAATACCCTCAGAGACTATATTAAAGCGTTTTATGGCTATTATAAGTGAGGAAAAAGATGATATTTGGGTTGATTATGTTGTTATCCATTGTGGCGGGCATACTATCAGGTGCTCATTTTCATTCATTCATGGCAGGCTTTGGTATTGCCGCTATAGCGATAGGAACCGCTTATTGGTTAGCTTTTCGTGCAACACGTTACCCACAATTAGCATTATTGATGTTACTCGTTGCGATGACGGTTAAATTGGTAATTACGGTAATGGGAGTAATGTGGGTTGTTAAAGCGAATATAATCAGTTCACCCTTTGTATTTTCATTATCTTATTTATTTTTCTCGATTGTTGTTACTTATGGTTATTTTAAATTACGTGAGTATCAAATGTCTGTTGCAGCAAAACACAATACTGTTGTTTTCTCTACTTCAATGCCAACTTCTACAGCATTGGCGCCAGCAACGGGGGCAACTGCGAAAATTTAATTATGATTAGCTTGATGATAGTGTCTCGTCCTAAAATAGATTAATAGTATTAAAAAAGGCTGCGGTTCAATGAACGGCAGCCTTTTTCTTTCTCGAATATTAATCTAACAAATTAGAATGCTTTTTTACCCATTTGGTAAACATGCTTCACTTGGTTATCATCTGAAAGTAAGGTGATGTTAGCTTTGTAACCTGCTTTTAATAAGCCGTAGTCACTATCAACCTTGATTGCTTTTGCTGGGTATAATGTTGCCATACGCAGTGCTTCTTCAAGCGAAAGACCAACGTGATCCATCAGGTTGTTGATACCTTGAATCATAGTAACCGCTGAGCCTGCGATAGTACCGTCTTTGAAATGACATTTACCGTCAGTGACATAAGCGTGTAAACCTGCCATATCAAACTCAGTCATGTCAGTGCCAGCAGGAGCTACGGCATCTGTTACCATAAATAGTTGCTCGCCTAAAATTTCGTGAGCGATACGCACTGATGGGTAAGAAGCATGAATACCATCAACAATAATACCTGCATGCGGTTTTTTATCGAAAATGTAACCTACAACACCTGGTTCACGAGAACCTAGTGGCGTCATTGCATTATAAAGGTGAGTAGCCATGGTTAGGCCTTCTTTCTCTGCAACTTGCTCGTAGGTTGCATTGGTATGACCTAGTGAAACAGTAATACCAGCATTACGTACAATATCAATGACTTCTTGTGATGTGTTTTCAGGTGCTACTGTTAACACACAGATTTTGTCTGCATTATCAGCTAAATATTGTGCTGTTTTGTTGTCTAGTTCACGAATGAATTCTTCACGGTGTGCGCCTTTCTTTTCAGTGCTGATGAAAGGACCTTCTAGGTGTAAACCTAAAACACCAAGTTGTGCAGGATCTGCAATAGAATCTACCATGTTAAGTACTTCAACCATTGACTCAGCATCGCTGGTAATAAAGGTTGGTAAAAACTGTGTGGTACCACTTTTTAGGTTAGCTTGATTCATGATATCAAGTGTTTCTTTGGTGATTGCAGTGTTAAGTAATACACCGCCACAGCCATTTAGCTGTACATCAATAAAACCAGGAGAAGCTAACAAGCCTTTTGCGTCAAACGTTTCTGCGGGTAATTCACTTGCTGAAATCTCTGACATTGGAGCGATACGTGAAATAATATCGTTTTCAATAAAGATGGCTTGGTTTTGTTGAATAGTTTTGCCATCAAATACGTTGGTGTTAATAATTGCAAACATTTGATTACTCACTTTAAGTTTTATAGTCTGATGATTAATCTGCAGACAAAGTAGTGATTTTACTCTATATCGAGTGTGTCTCATCTAAATGAGCGCAACACTATATTACTGATATATAGAGTATCGAATAATTGGTTTGAAATAAGGCCTAATATTGTGGGTTAAATCTTATTTCACTATAAAAAATAAGATACCTGTTTCAATCATCCTTCGTCAATCTTTTATCCAATTAAATATCAAAAATTCTATAATAATTGTCTTTTGTCATCTTTATATCATACAAAATTCAAATTCAGTTTGAGGTAGCGATACTTTTTAGTGATTAATCTTGTTAAATATGCTCTTAAGGTAACTATCTTGTTCTGTTTTGCTTTATGGGTTTTATAAATGCTTACAGTGCTTATTTTGATGTGTGAATTTGTTTTTTTAGATTATATACAACAAAAAACCAAAGCCTTTTGCACTCATTCAGACAATTAGGCAAAATAGTCTTTTATTGGAATACGTTATAGCATCTAAATTTGACTATATTTGTCACTTTTTTATGTTTAGAACAAGGCTGTATTTAGGAGTTAAGATGCAGTGGAATGATTGGTCGATATTGCTTTCTGAAGTACTAGGACAATTTGCAATAGGTGCATTCATCATCATTGGTGGTGTAATGTTATCGGGTAAATTATGTTTTGGGCAACATGATCGTGTAATAAAAGTATTGCCCTTGATCAGTTGGTTATTAATTGCTTCATTGCTCATTCGTGAAGCGACTTTAATGATGATGCAATCAGGCATCAATGTAACAAATTCTAGTGCTGTTGTCTTTGTAATGGTGTTTGTCGCATTAACGTTAATTTACAGTTTGTGTGAAGATCGACTTCTTGGCAAAGAGGGGGCTCGAAAAGCGATAGTCGTTATTATGCTACTATGGAGCATAGCTTATATTATTGATATTTTAAGCTTTAGTGCGAATAATGGTAATATTAGTAATGTAATGACAATCATTTTTAGTGTTTGTTTTGGTGGTAGCCTGTTAGCGCATGCTATGTTAGTAAAAGCCCAGCATAAAGTAGATCCATTAAATTTAGCATTACCCGTCTTTGGGGCATTTATTGGTATAGTTGTGCTCATTGTGGCGAGCTTAGATATCGCGACACTGATTGAACAAACGCAACATGGTATTTTGTTACCGTTTGTTTTACGTGTTATCAGTGTTGGATGTTTGTTTGTCGCGACCGGATTGTGGTTAATGTCGTTACTCACGAAAACAAAACCGGTGTTAGCGATGCTCGCATGTGCGTGTACCTTGGCTATTATTGCAAGTGTAACGATCAGTGGCAGCTTTTAATCGTTACTGGTTATGTAATATCGTTACATTGATTATGTTTTTTAATGGTTTGTAACGATATTGTTCTTTACACGAATGTTGATAAACGAAACAATCAAAGCCAAGAGATAGCAGATTTTTAAGCTTTAACTAAAATGACTATAATACGAACGATAATTGTGGGAAGTGTTGTTCAGTCTTAATGAGATTTTTTCTTGTGATGATCTCAAAGTGACATAATTATGAATAAAGGAAATTATTAGGAATTATGGCTGAAAAGAAAACCAATCCGTTAAATGAAATTATTTTTAACGTCGTTGTTCCATCAATCATTTTAATGAAAATGAGTGGTGATGATCGCCTTGGCTCAGTAGGAGCACTGTTATTCGCTTTAGCTTTTCCTGTGGCATTCGGTAGCTATGAATTATTAAAAAAGAAGAAATTCAACTTTATTGCAATACTCGGTATTGTGAGCGTATTACTTACTGGTGGGATTGGTGTCTTAGAACTAGATACCCAATGGCTTGCTGTTAAAGAAGCGTTGATTCCTGGTATTATTGGTGTTGTTGTTCTTGGGTCAACCTTTACTAAGTATCCTATTGTTACTAAAATGATTTTCAATGATAGTATTTTAAACTTAGGTCTTATTAAGCAAAAACTAATGGAATTTAACCAGCAGCAAGCATTCGATCGTTGCTTAGTTCAATCCAATTATTTATTCGCGAGTACGTTTGTTTTCTCATCTATTATGAATTATGTTTTGGCAACGGTTATTGTGACGAGTCCTGCTGGAACGGAAGCCTTTAATGAAGAGCTTGGGCGAATGACATTATTAAGTTATCCCGTCATTGCTATCCCATCAATGCTAATGATGATGGGAATATTCTATTTTGTTTGGCGTCAAATTCGTAAAATGACCAAACTTGAAACAGTACAAATATTTAAAACACAATAAATAATAACGTTAAAACAAAATCTAACCAGTGATGTTATTTAGCATCACTGGTTTTTTTATATTTAAAAATCTTAATTATAAGATATCTTAGATTATTAAAGCAGCCTTGCAATGAGTACGTCATAATGATGTTAATACTGATTATTGGAGGGTAATATGAGGCCATTCTCGTTACTCTGCACATTGTTTCTAACAATTGCATGCTCATCTGCTGATGTTGCTGAACTAAATAAAAGTACCCATGTTCATGATGATGATTGTGGTAAATATTTGGCCATTAAAGATAATGACTATTTTAATGAATTTATATCTTTTCAATTACAACAGGTTAATGAATTAAAAGGGGAAATTACGAATGATAATATGGATGAGTTACATAAAGCCTTATATCAATTTGAGGCGCATTGGTTAACGTTAAAAGAAGATCGTTATAATGCTTGTCAGCGTCACGCTAATTGCACAGAATTAGAACGCCAATATAACCGGAATATTGAACGGCAACCTCGAAATAGAATCATTTCTTCATCGAAAAAAATGTGTCAGAAAAGTGATTTTGAATATGCTATAAGTCGTATAAAAATGGTAACTTTTTATACTGATGTTGAGCGTTTAGAATTGATTCGTCAAAAATAATCAAATAAATCACGTTGTTAATTAAGTGGTAATTCTTTTGTTATCAATGTGTTAATTTATTTTGTTTGTCTATTATTATAAATATTATTAACTATAAGATTTAATTCGTATTAAATACTATAGTTAATACAATGGTATTTATAGGGTTACTTACCGTAATATTAGTAAAGAATATACAGTGTTTACATTATCGTTAATTGGGGGTGTTTTTGTTGTCATCTTTGGGATTAGCGAAAATAGCATGACAATACGATTTAGAAATAAACATTTTTAGTGAAAGATGATCATAAGTAGCTGACGAGACGAAAAAGTCATATTCGTCAAAAAAGGGGATCAACTTTTCCGATGAGTTAGGTGAAACTTGGCTTTTAGTGACGATTACGTGCTCGTAATGTTGGTTGCAGTGTGATTTCTATGCAACATTTTGACGTTTGCGTAAATTTTAATCGCGAATTATCACAACTTTATAACTTGTTTGAGGTATTGTTAATACTATCGTGTAATGTTGTTAGTGGATTTGTATTGCAATGTAATCAAAAAATCAATCACTTATTAGCTGAAAACAGTTAGTTAATAGTTAAATTTGTTTTTAATAGATATAAAGGTTAATTATGGAAATTTTACTCACCGTATCATTTATTTTTGGTGCATTTTATATTATCTTGAAAGAGAAAAAGAGATGCTCCAAGTCCGTCGATTATTCCAAAGATAGTTTATAATCTTATGTGTATAAATAAGTATTATAGTTATTATTAACGAATGATATGATAAAAGTACCAATTGGTACTTTTATATCTTATACAGTAATACATTATTATTATAATATTATATTAATTAATGGATTTTTAATTATTTACGGTTGAAAGTTATGAATATTATTATTGTTGAGATGAACTATTTCAGTTAACATTTAGAGCATCATGTGATTTAAACCGTTAGAGTAATATTATAAATATAATGAGTAAGATATATAAACTAAGAGCATGGCTTAAAAGTCAATTATTGACTAAATACTCTAACATTATGACTATAGTTGCTATATTAATAGTCATTGTCATGTCTACAGGCTTTACATTATTTTCTCATTACTTTGCAAAAGTACAAATATCATCAACACTTGACACTATTTCAAGTGACTCAATCGGTGATTATAGAAATACTATTGGTAATTATCATGATTTTATGGAATCAGTCGTAAGTAATATTAATTTTGACTGTGGAATTAGCGATAAAAAGATATTAGAAAAAAAAGCATATAATAATTATAATATTAAAAAGATTGATGTTGAAACGAACAAAAAAAATAAATGTTCAAGTTTTTCTGATAGTAATTTTGTTGAACCACAGTACGATACTGTATTTATAAAGAGTTTTAATAATAATCTTTCTTTATGGGCAAACTCAAATAAAGAAAATGGAAATTCAATATTATCATTGGTATGGAAAGATGTACGTGGTCGTGTGTCTATTTATTTTGAGCCAAGAATCGCTGATGTTATGCGTAATCAATATTGTGATAACTGTATATTAAGTGTAATTACAACATTAGATAATTTTGATAAAAAAATATATTTTCATAATGATATAAATAATTTATCAAAATTACCACCTTTAAATATTAAAGTGTTTAATAATGGGGTGGTTTTAAAAAATCATGTTGATCCTAAATTATTGTCAGTTATTTCTATGGATTTAAAACCACTATTATTTATCGTTGGTGCTTTCTTTGGGATGATTGTTTTTCTTATTGTTAATTATTATATTAAACGCAAGTTATCACTACATTCGTTAATTTTGAAAGGTATAACACGGAAAGAGTTTATTCCCTACTATCAACCTATCATTGATGTATATAAGAATGAAATGTACGGTTGTGAAGTACTGGTAAGATGGTGGTTTAATGGAAAAGAATTAATATTACCGGATGATTTTATTCCTTATGCTGAAAACAGTGGTTTAATTATTAATATAACAGATGTATTACTTGAAAAAACATTAATGCAATTAAGCTCAGTAAATTGGCAAGATAGTTCAGCTATTATTAGTATTAATATGATACCTGGGCAATTAGAAGATAAACAGCATATGCGAGAGGTTGTTGATCTGATTATTAAATCATCTATTTCACCAAAGCAGATTGCATTTGAAATCACAGAAAGAATGTCTTTCTCTGATTTAGATAAAGCAGCAACAGTGATTGATTATTTAAAAGCTCAAGGCATTAATGTGAAGTTAGATGATGCTGGTACAGGTTATGGCAGTTTTAGTTACATACAACATTTTAATTTACAAAGTTTAAAAATTGATAAAATGTTTGTTGATACCATTGGTACTCATGATCATAAATTATTTGTGTTGGATTCAATTATTGCCTTTGGTAAAAAAGCGGGCATGGAAATGATAGCGGAAGGGGTTGAAACAAAACAACAATCTGATTATTTACTACAAAATGGTGTTTATCTTCAACAAGGTTTTTATTTTTCTGAGCCGCTAAAATTTGAACAGTTCTGTATTTTTGTTGAACAAAATAAAAGAAAACATTAAATAAACACCTTATACACTTTCAATGAGTAAAGAGAACCGATATAAGGTGTTTTTTGTTCAATGATTAATGATTTTTGCTATTCCAGTTCTCAACCAAGTTTGAAATCGCTTGTTGTGCCTGTTTCCATTCACGAGTATGCATTAACGCACTGAATTCAGGTGTGGATTGTTTTAATAAGTTAGTAAGAATAGGGACTTGTGCTTGCGGTAATCCATCCAGTGCTTGTACTGCGCCTTCACGATTATTACATAGCATTACCATATCACAACCAGATTGTTGAGCTGCAACAGCACGTTCACTGTAATTACCTAATACGTCGGCACCCTTCATATTTAAATCATCAGAAAAGATAACACCGTTGAAGCCTAAATCTTGACGAAGCACTTGTTTGAGCCAATATTCAGAACCACTTGCAGGACGTTCGTCATAGGCATCAAATACTACATGTGCAGGCATAATTCCTTGCAGCTTATTGTTACTGATTAAATGACTAAATACTGCCATATCATGGTGTTTGATATTATCACGTGAATCATAAGGTGTTTCGAGGTGAGAATCAGCAATAACGCCACCATGCCCAGGGAAATGTTTACCTGTTGCAGCCATACCCGCCATTGTCATACCGTCAATAAATGCTGATGCATAACGAATAACCTCAGCAGGCTTATCTGAAAAAGCGCGATCGCCAATGGCTTTACAGTCAAAGCCCAAATCTAAAACAGGCGCAAAGCTGATATCAATATCCATTGCTAATAATTCAGCAGCCATTAGCCAACCTCCCGTTGTAGCAAGAGCGATACCATTATTGGCTTCAGCAAATGCGCGAGCTGGCGGTAATAACGTAAATTGTTCTCTGAAACGCTGAACACGGCCACCTTCTTGATCAACGCCAATAATCAATGGTCGCTTTGCCGTTTGGCGAATATCTTTTATTAGTGCTCGAAGTTGATCACGATTATCATAGTTACGGGCAAAGAAAATGATGCCACCCACTGTAGGATGTTGAATAATTTCACGTTCTTCTGCATCAAGTTCATAGCCTGAAACATCAAGCATTAAAGGTCCCATTAAAGGTACTCCGACAAACAAATAGAGCGAATAAATTATCATAATTTGTCGTAACCGCAATTTCTAATCTGGATTTTATTGTATTTATGTAACCGTAGCGACAAAAAGCAACTACGTGATCAATCTCACTTTAGTTGGTAATTAAATGTAATTTTATTTTTCTGTATGTGAACTAAATCGTTTTAAGTGCGACTCGGCTTCATATAGACTACCCATTATTGAAAATTGACGTGGGATCAATAATGTCTTTGCTTATCGCTATTGCTTTAACAACGGGTATTCTTTCTGGGATCTGGGGCTGGGTTGCTGTTTCTCTTGGTTTACTTAGTTGGGGCGGTTTTTTGGGATGTACAACATATTTTGCTTTACAACGCGATGGTATTAAAGGGGTAGGGCTAAGTATAGCGACAAATCTTAGTGGCGTATTCTGGGCAATGGTAATTATTAAATTATCTTCAGTGATTAATATGGAAATTGTGGGTTATATTATCACCGCCTTAGTGGCATTTATGATGTGTGCCCAAGCGAAAAAACGCTGGTTAAGTTTTATTCCCGGTACATTTATTGGTTCATGTGCAACATTTGCAGCAGCTGGTAATTGGCAGTTAGTTATTCCGTCTCTTATTGTTGGTGTGATTTTTGGTTATTTGATGAAAACAACGGGCATATGGTTACATTCAAAAATGTCACCGAATTATGAGTAAATAACTAATAACTAATAACTAATAACTAATAGGTTATAAGTATTGATAGTGAAACGCAGAATATGCTTTTAACTAGAAAGAGCCAATATTCTGCGTTTTTATTTGGTCTAAAAAATACGTTACCCAAAGATTGGAACAAAAATACCTTCATGATGAGTACAATAATTTTTAAGTCTCGGGCGATGGTTATCTTTAGTTGCGAGTACACAGACACGTAGACCTTGCTGGACTAGGTTTTCTGCTAGCGTTTGTATATTAGTGTGATCACAACGTTCACGATCAGCATCACGTCGACATAGATCAACAAACACCTCGGCAACATCATTGTGGTAAAGGACATATTCTGACTGCTGCATTAATCGTAATGCTTTAAGGCTTAATAGCTCGGGATCATGAGCTGTTTCAATAAGATAAAGGCTGCCGCTACCACTGTTACTAGGCTGTTCAGTTAACAGTTGTTGGAAAGCGGTTTCTAAGGCTTCATCAGTGCGCGCGTTTTCGACGACGGTTAAGCGAAAGAATTGTTCCCAAAATTTACGTCGTTCATCAACAGTTGTGAAATGTTGCTTAATACGTTGGCGCTGTTTACCTGAAAATGTCGCAACTAAACTTAAATTTTGAGGTAAGTAAGTCTCTAAACGTTCACGTAAGTAACGCACCAATACCGGTGATGCTCCACCGCTAGATATTGCAACTTGAATAGGAGAGCGATCAACCATAGACGGTGTAATAAAATCGCAAAATGTTGGGTCATCAACAACATTGGTCCAGATTTTTAATGCGTTAGCATCATGGTAAATTTGATGATTAAGCGTCGATGAGTCTGTTGTTGCCCAAACTTGATCAGCACCTTCTAATTGTGAAGATTGATAAGGCTGATTAATGTGCGCAATTAACTGCTGCTTGAGTAACTGTTGTAAATGAGGGTGCAGTTGTGGTGATACAACCGTAACGTTAGCATGTGCTTTTAATAATAAATCCACTTTGCGACAAGCAACTTCGCCCCCACCAACAACTAAAATTTGTTTATGATTTACTTTTAGAAATATCGGAAAGAAATCCATTTAATAATATCCATTCTAAATATCAACGTAAGTCTATTATTACGTAATACTGCTTGATGGCAATATTGTATTTTTTATTATCCATAAATAGAGTGTATAAGTTAATATTTATTACCAGTTGATTCTTCTTCGGGATAAAGCAATAACAATAAGTATAGCGAAAGTCGTTAGTGGAATATTTCCAGCTGCTGCTGAGTGAGTGGAAACTAATAATGAATTAATATCTTGATCTTGAGGATAGTCATCAACGACAGTGAATGGATCGTGCTTGTAATCGGGAGCAGTATTGTGTATAGCGAGTGAAAAGTCAGATAAGTTATCATATTGTTTAATATAAGCTTCAAGCCAAGAACGCAGTGGGGCTAATTCTGTGTATTGACCATGAAGTTGTTGGTATTGGTGGGTAGGATCATTGAGACGATCTTGACATTGTGCACCATTACTTGTGATCCCAATAACCCGTAGTCCAAAATCATTATCGGCGGTTTTTTGTGGCTCCTGCCAAATTAAAGGCCCACCGGAATCACCGCTACATACATCTTTAATTAAACCATCGATATTAGAATCAGCACAAACAATATGCGAATGTTCAGCGCGTAAGCCTCGACAAAGGTGATCAGGCACGCCTGCTAGCGTAATGAGTTGTAATTGTGCTGGATAATTAATGCCAGATTCAACATTGGTTTTTCCCCAACCAGAAGCAATCAGGTTGGCGTCTGAATTTTGATATGTTACCCATTGATTTGAAAATATATTATCGGCTGTTTGTTGCTCTGCTATTGAAGTAATAAGTATGGGTTTTGCCACAGTGAGCAAAGAACGGTCAACACGAATCAACGCAATATCGTTAGCAAAGATAGTCTCATTGTAATTCGGATGGTTTATTTTATGCGTAATATTGAACTTATTTTTAGGGTTCAATTGCTGAGAATATTGTTGCGGAATAGATGAAATACCCGCAATAACCTGCTCAATATGATCCTTGTTACAATGAGCTGCGGTTATCAACCAATATTCACTAATAACAACAGCACCGCAATATACATCGGTTCCATTTGATGATGTTAATGCCGCTTGCCATGGGAGTAATAATGGCGCGTAAAGAGAGGCGGGATTACTGTTTATTGTTTTTGGAATTGCTTGCGCAGCATATGCGGGATGGGAAATATAACTAACGGTAATGCAAAGTAATAACAGTAAATTACGTATTGTGCGCTTTAAATGACGTAATGGCATGATAATCCCTTATTACTACTGTTATTTTAAGGGTAGTTATCGTATGACTGAATTGTGATCAAGCTTGAATCAAAAATAAGAATGTTGCCTAATGATAGCCAATAATTGTTAACTCGATAACGGAAAACAAACAGATTATTGGTTATGATAGCGCCTTATATTTTTACGTGTATTTAGGGATAAACAGTGTTTAATCAATATATTGGATTTGGTGTGGCGGGTAATTTTGCGGGACATTTAGAGCAAGCGGGTGAAGCCGCAGATTTTATTGCTGTTGAAGTCAAAGAAACTATTCAGCCTAAGGCTATTTTCCCTTTTTATTTACCTAATATTGATTCTGGATCACTAGCAACCTACCCATTATCAGCAACAATCATCACGCCATCTAATGATGCGGATAACCTTCAAATAGAGCCTGAAGTTGCCCTTGTTTGTGATGTTGTATATGCCACCGATATTGATGGTGTAACCCAAACAGTGACGACATTGATCCCACGTCAATTTGGTGCTTATAACGATTGTTCTATTCGTAAGCCTAATGCAAAAAAGATCAGCGAAAAGAAAAACTGGGGTGTCAACAGTAAAGGTATCAGTGATCACCTTATTGATATCGATCACTTTACTACTGGCGGCATATTAGACCGTTACCGTATTGCGAGTTTTCATTGCCGTGATGGTGAAATTCACCGCTATGGCGAAGACAGTGCAGTGGTGGGTTATAGTTACTTTCATCACACATTGCTAGATTGGATCATTGAGCGAATGAACTACCAGCAAGATATCGGCCCGACAGAAAATATTGCTCAACTTCTTGAACAAAGTCAGTATCCAACCCAGGCGGTGATCAGTATTGGTGCCACACGCTATACGCCTTATGGTGAAACCCATTTCTTACAAGCGGGTGATACAAGCATTGTGGTTGTTTATGATGGTAGCCGCTATAGCGCTAGTGAAATTATGCAAATGGCAACCACGCATGAGTTCTCTGATGATGGTATGTCAGTATTAATTCAGCAAGTTACTATATTGTAGCTTGTAGCTTGTAGCTTGTAGCTTGTAGCTTGTAGCTTGTAGCTTGTAGCTTGT